>Ga0181531_10000008_pt1 | contig 218475 bp, 189 predicted proteins | sample PEATcosm2014_Bin_38_FD_119743 | JGI IMG/M metagenome (GOLD analysis project Ga0181531, IMG submission 119743) | Peatland microbial communities from MTU Mesocosm Facility, Houghton, MI, USA - PEATcosm2014_Bin11_10_metaG | ecosystem: Environmental > Terrestrial > Soil > Wetlands > Peat | place... | reverse complement strand
CTAAACGCGTCGCCCTTCGGGCGCCGCAGGGCTTCGCTCCGGCCGGGGGCAGAGAGAGGATTCACCAGAAGGTGGGGCCAAATGAAGCGATCAAAAGGGGCCAAATCAAGTTGACGGAGTCAGCTCCCATCGGGATCCCCTGGTGATGCGGCGGAAATGTCAGCACGCTGTGTTTCCGTTGCGCTTTGCCGTGCATCGCGATCCGCTCGCGGCCCGTGCGGATATCCACTTCCCCTGCAATTTCCTGCACCCACACTTCCTGGCCAGCATACTGCCAGGGCACCGAATACCGGCTGCCTTGCCAGTCCACATACGCGTCCCGCGCTACTTTGCGCAACTCGCCATCCACGTACGGATACGGCGGCTGTCCCGCCAGCGACTGCAAACTGAACTGCTCGACATCCCAACGCACCAGCACTTGCTCATGCGTTGTTCCGTGCACGCGCTGGTTCGCTACACCCCAAATCCACTCGCGCAGCTGCGCATTCAGATCGCTCAGGCTGTCTGGTTCGCGCCCTTGCAAGCCACACAGAAAGTTCCGCCGCACATACTTCACGCCCGCTTCCACTTTCCCTTTCGTCTGGGCGCGACACGGCCGACACAGGCGCGGCGTAAATCCCCAGTAGCTCGCAAAGTCCAGAAACACCGGATGCCAGACGGTCTCGCCCCGGTCGTTCGTCCCCAGCCACACCGTCTTCATGCGATCGTAGAGGATCTCTTCCGGCACTCCGCCGATCTGCTGGAACGCCGCTTCGTGCAGCCGCAGCAACGTTCCCAGCTTTTGGTCCAACGCCGCTTCCCCCACCATCCTGCGGCTGTAACCCAGCGTGAAGGTGAAGCCGTGCAGCTTCTGTTCTTGCCCGGCCAGCTCCAGTGTACCCAGATGCCCCCAGTCCACTTGTGCCTGCTTGCCTGGAGCCGTCTCGAAGCGCCGCACGGCCACGACTCGTGCCGTGCTGCGTTGCGGCCGCAACCAGTCCGTCAGAATCGTGTACCCGCCTGCATAGTTACGCTCGCGTAGTTCGCGCAGCAATACGCGCGCGTTCCACACTCCGGCGCGCAGTCGCTGTTCCAAATACGGCTTGAACTCATCGAGCTTGCTCGGCGGTGTTGAACGTGGGCCATACTCCGGTGCCAACCCCGCCGCCTGCATGTACTTGCGAATCGTCTTGCGGTCCCAGCCGGTCAACTTGCTGATGGCCTGGATACTCATTCCTTGCCGTTGCAGTTCTTTTGTTCTTTTAGTTCTTGCACGTCTTTCCCCCTTAACAAGTTTCGGAACCTCCTCCGTATGGAGTGGTCTCCGGTTTACCACGTTAAGGGGTGGGGAAAATTCAACCGGCACTATGGGGATTTTTGCACCGGTGCTGACAACTTCGTCACTTCAGCTGCAAAAAGCTACTCCGGGGTGGCGTTAGAAGCTGCGCAGTGAGGCCGGGTCAAGGGAAGCACCCATAGCTCTGAATTACGTATTCTACGGGGTCTGCTGATCCAGCATGTAGTGAAAGATGGGTATGGCTGAACTCCGCTAGGAGCAAAGCACGGCGAGAGCGCTTCGAAGATCTGTGAATGCTTCCGTCACTCCGACTTCGCGAGCAAAACTGGGAGCCAGGCGATATGCTGCCCCACCCAGTACGATTCTTGGAGCACGATCACCCAGCTTCCTGCGGATGACGTCGACCAGATCGGCAACCGAGGGGAGATTGGCGGTCATGGTTGTAGAAATGCAGAGCACGCTGGCTGAACTCTCTTCGACAGCAGCGACCACGGCGGAATACGGCAGATTGGATCCGAGAAAGTCTACTTTCCAGCCGTTTGCCTCCATAGCATCAGCAACAATATTTGCGCCGATCTGGTGCAGCTCCCCCGAAACACCTGTAACTACCATAAGTCCGCGTTGCATTTCGGTCCGAACCAATCTCGGGTAGATAGAGGCGATGGCGTACTGGGTGATGGACGTCGCCACGTGTTCCTGACCAATACTAATTTTGTTCAGCTCCCAAAGCTCGCCGACACGATGAAGCGACTCAGTAAAAACATTGACATAGATATCCAGTTGGTTATGACCGGCCCGCAGAGCCTCCTCGACAATGTTTAACGCGGCCATTCGCTGACCGCCTAAAATCGCCTCAAGAAAGGCCTTTCGAGTCAGGTCCAGTCCGTCGTTGGTAGGCGGAACGTCCGGAGTCGGCCCACCATCCGTGCAAGCGTTTCGGCTCGGCGTCAGAAGAGTCAAGATTGGCTCATGGAGCTGTCCATCGTAAATAGTTGGCAAATGCCCCTGGCGAAGAACTGTCGGTCGCGCTCCCCATCAAGATCAGCGCATTCGGGATGATTCGAGAAAATCTCGTCACTAATTGTTTGCGTCACCTGTTGCTTTAGATGAGCGATCATCTGTGCGAACTGAAAGCGCTCAGCAACCCAGTCGAGTAGCAGTCGCCAAACCTCGATTTTGGATCTACACCAAGATGTTAGCTGCAGCTTCAACGCGGTTTCGGCCCGAGTTCTTAGCCTTGTAAAGAGCGGCGTCGGCACGGGCGAATAGTTGCTCACTCGTTTCTCCCGTCATCCAATTGGCGACGCCTAGGCTTATTGTAATAGGTCCCGTAAATCCAGATACCTTAACTTTCGCGACTTCACTCCGAATACGCTCGGCAATGGTCACAGCATCGCAAATCGAAGTCCCAGGCAGCAGTAGAAGAAACTCTTCGCCACCGTATCTTGCCGCCAGGTCATAGGGCCGCAATCGCTTCCCAAACGCTTCGGCGGCTCTTGCGAGTACTTGGTCACCGATTATGTGACCATACTGATCGTTAATTGACTTAAAGCCGTCTAGGTCAGCGAGAATCACGCTCAAGCCTTCGCCAAACCGTTCCACACGAGCGATCTCTCGGTACGCGACTTCCTCCAGCGTCCGACGATTGGCTAGGCCCGTCAGCGCATCCGTTCTTGCAAGGCGCTCGATTGATTCATTTGCCGCTCTTAGTTCGCGATTATTCTGGGCAGACTTGCGGACCATTACCGACAAATCATTCGTAAGCCTGATTAGTTCCGCTTGAAAGGCGGTATCGTGGTGCTGCTCTCCAGCCCCTAACAGCAGGATCTCCTCACCACATCGTATCAGCCCGACTTCAACCGTAATCGGTGTCTCCTGCCCCGGTGATAAATTCAAAAGGAGACAGCTATCGCGCTGAGCCAGGTCATCCGACAACCGCTCTCGCAAGTGTTGGGCGTCCGCATCCGATAAATATTCCCAGATGCTTAAACCGGTGTTCTTGACTGAATGGGGAGCGAAAACTCGTTGACTTGCACGATTTCGTACGCGAATGGTGCCGTCTGCAGACAATAACAGAGCAAACACAGCGTCGGATTCCATCAGCCATCGCGAAAGTGCCACGGGCTGGACCTCGATAGCTTCACCAAGATTCTGTATGCCGTCAGGGTCTTCAATATTATTTCCTACTGTCAGAGAAGTGAATGACGGATCCAGTATCGATTCCCGAGGGATGAGTTCATGCGAGCGGTGCTGCAGATCGCTACGATGCCAGGCTCCGAATGATTCGGCATCCACCCATCGCGAAATTAGCACAAACACGGAGGGTTCTGTCGAATCTGTCAGGACATTGAGACCGCAGAAACCACTCGCTTTCTCGATCAAACGAGGACGGTTAAGGAAGGCTCGGCGTACAGCTTCCTCTAGCCCATCGGGAACTCGAAACCGGGAAATTACTGTAACCACGCAACCATTCTCCTAAAAGGTACATCCTGAACTTTCTAATGCTGGGCTACCGAATCCTTGCGGCCAATACCGTACTGCTTCAATTTTTCGTAAAGAGAGCTTCGAGGGACGCCAAGCTTCTGAGCCGCCAATCCTACTCGGCCATTTTCCAGCGCGAGCACCTCTTCAATGTGCGACCTCTCCAATTCGTCTAGAGTTTTGATCCCTCTGGGGCCGTCGGCATAAGGCTTCTGTTTCGGCAGATCGCGGAATTGCAATTCATTCTCCGTGATCACGTGCCCGGTAGCTAGAACGGTCGCGCGCTCCAGAACATTTTTCAATTCGCGTATGTTCCCTGGCCAGTGATAGGCTTGCATTTCTCGCATCGCACCGCGCGAAATTTCGAATGGGCCATCTCCGGATTCTTTCTTAAAGGAATTCAAGAGCCACATACTGAGTGCCGGCATGTCTTCGATGCGCCTGCAGAGAGGCGGAATTACTATCGTGAAAGTGTTGATTCGAAAATAGAGGTCACTGCGAAAAGTTTTGGCGTAGAGGGCTTCTTTCAGATTTTGGTGCGTGGCGGAGATGAGTCGGATGTCTATTTTGCGAGACTTTACATCGCCAAGCCTACGTAATTCTTTCTCCTCAAGAACTTTCAATAGCTTTGGTTGAACAGGGAGGTCGATATCACCAATTTCGTCAAGAAATGCAGTGCCAAGGTGAGCCAACTCGAAGAGCCCGGGCTTCGCTTGCACTGCGCCCGTAAACGCTCCCCTTTCATAGCCGAACAACTCTGACTCCACGAGCGAAGGAGAGAGTCCACCACAATTCAGGTCCAAGTACGGTTCTTCAGCCCGCGGGCTGTTGTCGTGAATCCATCGAGCGAGAACTCCTTTGCCGGTGCCAGTCTCTCCCTCGATCAGAACGGAACTATCCGATGCGGCAATGCGAGTCGCTATTGCGGCCAGCTGTTGAATGCCTTCACTTACGCCAATGAACGGATCGCGGACGGTGCGGCTCTGGCGGGCTTTATCGGCGATATAGCAGCGTTGATTGCGTGCATTCTCAATTCCTCGTTCCAACATGGCCAGGAGAGAAGTAAGGTGTGCGGGCTTCGTAATGAATTGGTCCGCGCCGAGTTTCACGGCCTGTACCGCCAAGTCGATTGAGCCATGTCCCGTCAGGATAATAACCGGGACATGCGGTATAACCTTTTTCCACAGTGTCAGTAGGTCGAGCGCGTTCCCGTCAGTTAACGTGTAGTCCAACAAAACCGAGTCAGGATGGGACGCCAGCATCAACCTGGCCCCATCCTGGCACCCACGGGCGGGTATTGCCTCGTGTCCGCTCTGCTCCAGAAAACTACAGATGATCTCCCTCATACTTGGTTCGTCTTCGATAACCAGAATTTTGTATTTTGCCATGGGTCTTGCTCCGTTCGATTCGAGTGCAAGTCGATAAATCTGGGCCAAACAACCGTGCCTTCCAACTAATTCTTCGTTTGGTTTAGTAATTGGCTAAAGTCTGAATAAAGCCTTAACTCGCTGCTTCCGTAGAATGCAAGCTCCGATTAAGACCAGACTCCCTCGAGCCACAAGACGGGTAAGGCTATAGCGAAATTAGTTGACCCAGCGGTTGCTGCCGTTTACTTGGATGTAGACCTATATTATACGCTTTTATATATAAAAAAGTACTTAATATTCTTCTCTACGCGTAAAAATCCTCTTCAGTTGGAGTCCAACACCTCTCGCACTTTGTCCATCAGAACTCTCCTCGTGAAAGGCTTTTGAACAAAGGCCCTGGTCCGATGGTGAGCCAAACTGCCTCGAATCTTCTCCGTGCTGTGCCCAGAAACGAAGAGTATCCGTGTGGTAGGGCGAGTGTGCAGTAGCCTTTCTGCCGCGAGGGGGCCGCTCATTCCAGGCATAACCACATCGCTCAAAAAAAGATCGATGTTGCCGTCATGCTCGCTCGCTGTCTTGAGCGCTTCGGCGGCGTTGCATGTGGCCAAAACGGTGTAACCTCCTCCCTCCAGGAAGCGAGAAACTATCTCCAGCATTGACGGATCATCTTCCAACAGCAAAATGGTTTCGCTCGATGGCGATTTTACTGGTTTCAGGTCCACCTTGATTCCGGGGTTCGACAATTCCTCTGAACAGCCGACTCTTGGAAGGAAAATGCTGAAGGTAGTTCCAGTACCCATAATGCTATTCACCCATATGTAACCTCCGCTCTGTTTTACGATCCCGTAGACTGTCGCCAGACCCAAACCGGTTCCTTTGCCACGTTGTTTGGTTGTGAAAAACGGTTCAAAAATACGCGACTTTGTTTTAGCATCAATCCCAGCGCCGTTGTCGCTAGCTTGCAGGCGAACATATTCACCAGGAAGAATCGGCGGATTTCTCTGGGCGTCCTCAGAGTTCACCACAATGTCATCCGTCTCCAAGCGGAGTACGCCTCCGTTCGGCATTGCATCTCTTGCGTTGACCGCGAGGTTCATGATTACTTGCTGGAGCTGTACTTCATCCGCCCGCACGGTCCACAGATCATCCTGCAGTTGCGTTACGATTTCGATTTCTTGACCAACCAACCGTCTTACGATCTCGGCGGTACCCGAGACCACGGCATTGAGGCTGATGATCTTTGGCTGAAGCACCTGCTGGCGGCTGAACGCCAGCAACTGAGTGACAAGACCTGCCGCGCGGTCGGTTGTCCTCCTAATCTTCTCAGACGTCCCAATCGCGAGGTGTTGGGATCCCAGTTGCTGCTCCAACAGTTCTGTATAGCCTGAAATGACAGCGAGTAAATTATTAAAATCGTGGGCAATGCCACCTGCGAGCTGGCCAATCGCTTCCATTTTTTGCGCCTGGCGAAATTGTGCATCCAGGCGCCACTGGTCACGAATTTCGCGAACGATGAGCGTAGCTCCAATCACTTCTCCGTCGTCGCCAAAAGAAGGCAACACTGCGCAGGAACACGGAAACGTAGTCCTATCGATTCGCTGACCCACGGTCTCAAATCGAACGGTCTGCTCGCCCTTCCGGGTTCTTTCCAGGAGCGACTTGAGAACAAGACTTTGTCCTGAGGAGAGGAGCATGGAGGCTGGCTTCCCCATGGCGAATGAGGGTGCGTGTCCGTAAATTCTCTCCGCGCCTTCGTTCCAGCTGAGAATGTCGCCGTCCAACGTTATGGCGACGATGCCGTCGCCCAGCGTGTCGAGTACAGAAGCCAGATGCCGGAGACCGGGACCGCACTGCTTCCCCTTCCGTGTTTCGCGAAATACGAGGATGACCCTCTGATCCCATGGGTCGCCAGAATCGATCCTACAAACGTCAGCTTTTTTCCACGTTCCGTTTCCCAACGCAAGGCGTGTGGATGCGTAATGTGTACACCCTAAATCGGCCTCATTTTCGTTATGGCCCTGTTCTATTTTTGCCAAATCATCGTGATGAATGAATTCTTTCAAGGCCATGCCAATGCATTGCTTTTCTGGTTTCAGGCGAACGAACTTCCGGAATCGGCCGTTTGCCAATTGGATGATTCCATCGCGAACGATAACAGCGCCTTCCGTTGTTGTACTGAAGAACGAAGGCACCACGCGTGCGACAGGGGCACGATTCGCGCTAGACCGGAGCGGCGATTGATTCTTCACCAACTCGCGCATCAGCAGCTTTGGACTGAGAGTTTTCCTTCGGATGATCTTGGTTGGCTCGGATTCCAAAACCATCTCTGCCATGGCGATGTCCATGGATTCGGACATTACAAAAATCTGTTTGCTCTCAAAACTCCGCCGGACTTTGCGGAGGGTTTCTATGCCGTCACTATCGGCGAGATGCAGATTGAGCAGCACCGCCGCGAAATTCTCTTTTAATAGTTTCAAACCGGTGGCAAGATTGTGTGCTAATTCCACATTAAATCCTGCGGCACCCTCGCCTCCCATCGCCCCACGGAGGAATTGGGCGCTCTCGGGATCGCTTTCGATAATCAAGATTCTTGTGGTGGCGGCGTCTCTTCGGATCAAGGGGTCAACACCACCTTTAGACCGGAGTCGCGGCTAAACTTTGTGTCTTTCTCGAAGGTTCCTTCCCCCAGGTGCGAACCAATCATGCGGCCGCCGGGTAGGCTGGCCTTAAGGCGATAGAGGGCTTTATCCGCCTCGATCAGAAGCTCCCTTGCCGTCGAACCGTTTTCGGGGAAAGCCGACACTCCCATGGAAAGCGAGACCTTAATGGGCGCTTCTGTCCGGGATGCCAGTGCCAAGTTATTAAAGCTCGTTCGGAGACTCTCAATCTTTACCTTTGCAACTTCCAGCGAGACTTCCGGCAAGATTAGAACGAATTCATCCCCACCATACCGGCAAGCGATGTCGCTTCCGCGGCTGTTCCTGAGGAGGAAGCTTCCGACGTCGGCCAGCACCAGATCGCCGAAATCGTGGCCCATGGTGTCATTAATTATTTTGAACCGATCGACGTCCATCAGAATCACCGACAGCTTGCGATCTTTCCTACCCGCCGTGGAAAGCTCCCTCTCGAGCGATTCCTCCATGTAGCGCCTGTTGAAGAGACCCGTGAGGGAATCGCGCACCGATTGGATTCGCAAATTCTCCCGGAGTTTGAGATTAGCGAGTGACAAAGCGATATCTTCACTCACCGTTTCGGATAACTGACAAAATTCTTCAAATGCTTCGTCGGTGACCTGCGTTTCTTCGGTCAGTCCACTTTGAAGAGTGAACAACCCAAGTGTCTCTCCCTGAGCTGCGAGGGGGATGCAGATCGAATATCCATCGTTCCGATGAGTCAGATGCCCGCACATCAGGTGTTGATCGGTGCTTCTCGTAGTGTAGCTCCGCCCCCGCCGAAGCGCCCGGCACCGGTCCGCGAAGAAAGAGCCCCCGATGGTGAGACCTTCACCCCAACGGACCACCTCTTCGTAAAGATTCTGCTTTGTCCTGGCAATGGACAACGTCCCTGAGAGTTTCGGGAACAGCTTCTGCAGGGATTCGCCGACGACCTGATACGCTTCCTCGGAAGTTAGGCAAATCTGCAACTTCGCGCCAAGTTCCTGGATGAGAGCGCTCTGCTGCGTGCGCCGCTCGAGTTTGCGCGCCCACATCCCCAATTCTTCATTCATTCGCCGCATTTCGCTCTCGTTGTTCTTGCGCTCTGCCTCGCGCTCGGATAATCCGACCGCGTATCGAATCGCCGCGATAAGTAGCGCTTCCGTCAGCCGTCCTTTCACAAGGTAATCTGCAGCACCAAGCTTCATGGCTTGAACTGCCACCTCATCTGTACCCTGCCCGGACACCAAAATCACGGAAACCTCGGGTTGGCGGGATTTGATGGCCTGGAGAAGATCGATGCCGGTTTTTTCGGCAAGATAGTAGTCGATTAGCACAACGTCGTAGCCGTGATTCTGAAGCAGAACGAGCGCTGCATCGTAGCTGTTTGCCTTATCGATCGTCACGCCGGAATTATGGAATCCGGCCTCGACGAGCTCCGCAACCAGCATCAAGTCTTCGCTATCATCGTCTACTACTAGGATCTTAATTGGTCCTTGGCTCATAGGCTTGGCGATTCCTCATTTGTAGGCATTTCCACGATTTCAAACCAATAACGGCCCATTATTTTCATTGCGTTTACAAGTCCTTCAAATGTAACTGGCTTCCGAATAAAGGAGCTGACCCCCTCCGAATAGCACCCGGCCACGTCTTCCTCGGCTTTTGACGTTGTCAAGATCACTACGGGCAAATGGCGAAGTGTCACGTCACTCCTTATTTCCCGAAGGCATTCGCGACCGTCTTTGCGTGGCATGTTTAGATCCAGCAGAACCAAGGTAGCCGTAGGGGAGGACTTTGGATCCTCAAATTGGCCGCGCCGGTTAAGATAGTCCATCAACTCCTCTCCGTCCGATACTCGGTACAGGTCGTTCGAGACTTGCGATTCTTGCAAGGCATCCTGCGTGAGGATGTAATCATCGTCATCATCTTCCGCCAATACGATAATCACCCGCCTGCTGCGTTTCGTCATGCCTTTGCCCCCCTTGTATTGGACTTTCAGGCAAATGGAGCACAATTGTTGTCCCCTCACCTGGTTTGCTTTTCGCGGATGCCTGTCCACCATGGCGAGCGACGATTTTCTCGCAAATAGCCAGGCCAATTCCGCTTCCACCTATGCCTTTGCTCCCCGTCAGTCTGCGGAATGGACGGAAAATCACCTTTCCGTACTTCTCATCAAAACCGATTCCGTTGTCCGAAACTTCGATTTTCCAAAAACCTGGCGCCGTCTGTTCCCCCTTGAGGCGGATGAGCGGACTCACGTCGGATTTCCTGTACTTAAGCGAGTTAGAGAATAGATTCTGAATTAACTGCCTCATCTGGAACCTGTCAGCCATAATGACCGGAAGACTATCTGTCTCCACCCGTGCGCCCGCCTCCCTGATACTCTCGCCCAAATCTGTCACTACCTCTTCGACGATTTGGTTCAAGTCGATGGACTCAAAATTCCGTGGCTGAGTCGCTACCCGAGAGAGTTGAAGTAGGTTCTCAATGAGTTGGCTCATTCGCTGCGCGGCCATTTGCATCCGGGTTAGATCTTCCAGTCCTAACTCCCCTAGCTCCAGCCCGTTCCGTGTTTTCAGACGATCCCCGAAGGAGACGATTTTGCGTAACGGCTCTTGTAGGTCATGAGAAGCGACATACGCGAATTCTGATAACTCAGCATTCGATCGCTCTAATTCCTTCGTATGTATTGCCAAAAGAGCCTCCGACCTCTTTCGAGTCGAGAGGTCAGCAAGCGCAGCAGCAAATCCTGTAAGTTTTCCGGATTCCGAGTACAGAGAGCTGAACGAGACGCCAGCCCAAAGTATTTGGCCGTCCTTGGTAACTCGTTCAGATTCCTTTTCGTAACGCCCCGTAGACAATGCCGCTTCAAGATTGCGTTCTGGCTTTCCTGATTTGCGGTCGGCGTCGGTGTAAAGCACCCCGTGGGACTGGCCTATAATTTCGTTCGACTTGTAGCTCAACAGAAGTTCCGCGCCGCTGTTCCATGATGCGATCTGACCTTCTGGATTTAGGCGGAAAATGGCCTGTTTGACTATGCCCTCGACAAGGAGACTCAAGAACTGATCCAGTTCACGGCAACTCGATGACACCGCCTGCAAGTTCTTGATCGTTTTGCGGAGCAGCAATACGACCGTTCCTAAGGCGGCAATCCCAAGCACCGAATTTATGCCAAACATTAAGTACGCTAACTTGGCTGATCGGCGGACTGCGTTTGCAGCATCCAGAAGAGCCTGGCGCAGCGAGGGATTCAGCTCGATAGGACCTTGCGGGAGCCTGCGTAATAGCTCAGCCGTCGCGGATATGTTTCGGTACTGCGTGGACAACATGGAGGCTGAAAGGGCGATGAGAAGAGCACAACAGAAGAACAGCAGGGTAGGACGAAATTTGCCTGTAAATGGAATCAACTTGATTGCCACTGGCGGAGTGGAATCACGGGAGGCCGGTCGGGCCGCCCAAACTTGGCGCTCCCGGGTATACTTGTCGCTGTCACCGCGCTTGGCGACTCCCGGGACTGACGTCTGATTTTTCATTTTGCGGCCAGAATGGCAGGACGAGTTGCATTAAAACAACAGGCGCCCGTTATGCCCGAGCAGTTCGACAGTTCAAACTGGGCACAAAGCAACGCTGCCGGGCGTCGCTGTAAGCGATAAGAGGTAGTGCAGGTTGCGCTCCAAAGCGAAACAGGCTTCAAAATACCGCAGTTTTCTGGAATTCTCGGCTGTAATTCCTTACGAGCCATAGTCATACGAACCTGCGGGTCGCCCGGCAATGAATTTGACGGTACCGAAAGCACGGTGATTTTCTGTTCTGCGTCCAGAAGTCAGACCAATGTCCGGCGCAGCGTCCGAGACGGGGACAAGAGACAAGCTTCCTTGACCGCGCGATTTCGTTATTTATGGTATGATGAATTGTTTGAGTTTAGACGTCGATGCCTCTGAAAATGAAAGACTTGCACACCGCCTAATCTCTTTGCCCGTCGGCCAGTAGGCGAAAATTAGCGTAGATGGGTGTCAACACAGTGGCCGCCTAGGAAGCAGGGAATCCAATGTCTCGGCTCGCGAAAGGCTCAGAGTGGCGCGTGCGTGAGCGCAACGCGAAGCTGCAGAACGCCAACACGTGCCTCAGAAACGAAATTCAAGAATGTTCCCGCATTAAAAAGAACATGGCGGCAGACACGTGCCGCCTTCGCACAGTGCTCCGCACAATTGACGAACAGGGTTTTGAACTGAACAGACAGGGTAAGGTGATTGGCACTTGGGTTACTGAGAACGCCGACACATTCCGGCCCCCTGGGTTTGTCGTTGGAAAATCGATTGGAGCTTATTTTGGAGCGAAAGCCTTGCGCGATATTCGCCGCGTTTTGGCGCGGGTTGTGGAAAGTGGCAAGGCAGAGAACCTGGTCCACATGCAAAACCGGGCGGGCACGCAGAGATGGTATAAGTCTCGTCTTTCGCCCATGAGATCGCTTGCCGGAAGGACGCTGAATGTCTGTTTGTTTTCGCGGGATATTACCGACAGCAAATTGCTCGAAGGTAGGCTCGCTCACGCTAAAGAAATGGAAGCCGTTTGGCATCAAGTCGGTGGCATTTCTCACGATTTTAATAACATCCTCGGCGTGATTCGAGGGACGGGAGAGCTGCTATCACTTAATCTGGGAGCTGCGCACCCCCAGCAGAAATACCTTTCCCAGTTGCTTCGCTCGACGGATGTCGCCGTTGCACTTACCAGGCAATTGCAGGCTTTCAGCAGGCAGCAAGCAATCAAACCCAAAGCCGCCAACTCGAATGATGCTGTGACCGAAGTACGATAGCTGGTACATCCCGCCATCGGCGAAGACATTTGGCACCGGGACAGTTCTCGACCCGTAATTGTTCCCGCAAGGGACGATCCTAATCAAATTGTTGTCATGAACTTGGTCAACGATTCGCGCCATTCCATGCCAAATTGCGGAACCATCTCTATGACGGGCAACGCGGCTCCGCGCACAGACCGACCGCCTGCCAAGCGAAATATTTCTCCTGGAAAGTATGCTCTTCTGACCATAAGAAATAAGGGTATAAGCATGGATTCCTTACAACAATTGATGGTTCGCTGAGAGTCCCATACCGTCGGTCCTCCGCCGAACGTCAGACGCGGACCGAAGCCTTACTTCTAGTGCAAGGCTGCTCGGAACTACACACACTGCTAAAGGAAAAGCTGGAGGCCGCAGAGCTTCTCGCGAATCGAATCGACACCGCAGCAACGCACTTTCGCATTCCCGAGAGGCCAGAGAGATTGCGGGTTGGCAACCCGAATGCATGTGTAAAGCGATATGAGCTCTTTACATAAACACCAGTTGCGGCGAGTATCGAACGCCAAAAGCGTCGCCGGGTCGAAGGTCTGTGCATGGTGCGAGAAAGTCCTCGTTCAAGGCAACTCGAGATCCCCTGCCTCTCACGGGATTTGCCTTTCCTGTGTCGCTGGCCACCACTTTCTTCCTAGTGAAACACTGGAATCTATGTCTAACAGGGAATTGGACGAACTTCCCTTCGGAGTGATACGTCTCTCCAACGAAGGCGTGATCCTCGCATACAATAAAGCTGAGTCTGCAATTTCTTCAAACAAAGCTAAGGATGTAATCGGCAAGAGATTTTTTGACGAGGTCGCCCCCTGCGCAAAGGTATCGGCGTTCTATGTGGAGTTCCTCCGACTCACAAGCCAGAGCGTTAACGGGCGCAAGGAACTGAGTTTTATGTTCCGTTTCGAGACCGGGGCGCTTGCCGTAAAGATTACCTTGCTTTACGATGCCCGCAAAGAGTGCACTTTAGTTTTGGTGAAACCCATCGTCCGCGAGAATCTGGTGGAAGGGCGGGCCTGGATGCCCAATTCCGCAATCGTGGAGACAGCACTTCCCATCCAGAATTCAGAGTTATTCCGAGAGCCAGACAGTCGCCTTTCAACCGATAAGGCACAAATTGGCCTCTCTTTGAACCAATCGTTCAGAACAGAATCAGGACAGCCACACCCTCGATTACAAAATGAATCCTATTCCCCGGGAGGAGATATACGCCTTCTCATAGACTACGTATTATCTATAATTCATTATTAGTGCCTTCTTTCCTTCGCGCCGGCGCCATCGGCAGCTAACACTTCGTTTCGGCGCGAACTGCAATCCCCCGCGTCTTCGGAAGCTCCCTTGCAGGGAATATGCAAGGTTTCATGCCGGAGACAAGCGGCGGTCCACTTTATGACTCCGATAACGCATTCTTCTCGACTAAATCAATCCTATACCTCGGATGTCGGGATGTTTGCGCGCCTCAAATCAATGCAAAGCAGGGAACTCTGGCTATGGATCTCGGCCATTACCGTGACCCTCCTGCTTACGATCGCAATCGTTTCCCTCGCGCTTCCTATATTTCACGCCCCAAGCTTGGAACTAGCGTCCCCCCAGATCTCTATGGCCATACGGGGGCTCGTAGGGTTAGTACTCATTTTTGATGCCTTTTCCTTGTATCAGCAAGTACAGCTTTACCGCATGAGACAACACATCTTTGATCACCAGGAACTGTTTCGGTTGATCACCGAAAATGCAGGGGACATGATTGCGGTCGTGGATGTAAACGGAAAGCGTCTCTATAACAGCCCATCTTACGAACGAATACTCGGGTACACGTGCGAGGAATTGAACCGAACTGCGTCATTGGAACAGGTGCACGTGGATGACCGCCCAAAAGTAATTGCAGCCGCTCAAGAAGCTCGAAAGGATGGAATTGGCCGCGGAATTGAATATCGTATGCGCCATAAGGACGGCTCCTGGAGGATTCTCGAATCCACCGCCAGCGTTGTCAAGAATGGAAGCGGAGCCGCAACCAAGATCGTCATCGTCAACCGAGACATCACGGAGCGGCGCCAGCTCGAAGAGCAATTCCGACAGGCTCAAAAAATGGAAGCGATCGGGCGCCTCTCCGGCGGTGTGGCCCACGATTTCAATAACCTTCTCGGCGTCATCATCGGATATGCCGAAATGCTTCAGGAAAAATTTGACGCAAACCATTCCGCCCGCGCCAGTGTTGACGAAATTGTGAAAGCAGGGAAGCATGCCGCTTCTCTAACCCGCCAGTTGCTGGCGTTTAGCCGCCAACAAGTCCTGGAATTAGAAGTTCTCGACCCGAACGATATTGTTGCGGATATCGAAAAAATGCTCCGCCGCCTCATCGGGGAAGACATAAAGCTGATGACCTCGCTAGATCGGGGCCTGGGCCGTGTGCGGGCTGACCGCGGACAGTTAGAGCAGGTTTTCTTAAATCTTGCAGTAAATTCGCGGGACGCCATGCCGACCGGCGGCAATCTTCTCATTGAGACTTGCCGATTTGAAATGGACCAGGAATATGTTCTTCGCTTTCCCTACCCCGTGAAACCAGGTCCTTACGCGCGTCTTACTATGACCGACACGGGTGTCGGAATGGATCTCGCCACCCAAGCGCGCATCTTCGAGCCCTTTTTCACGACCAAGGAGAAGGGACGCGGCACCGGTCTCGGGTTGTCAACCGTTTACGGTGTTGTGAAACAGAGTGGTGGGTACATCGAGGTCCGGTCAGAACCAGGGGAAGGGGCCTCATTCATAATTTACTTTCCCATTGTTCAGGAAGTCCCTACCGAGACGAAGCTTGCCGTCTCGCAAGGGCGGTCGACAGGTGGCAATGAGACAATCTTGCTCGTCGAAGACGAAGAATCGCTACGTACCCTCACCCGCAATTTGCTCGAGCTTAGCGGGTATACAGTTTTGGAGGCTCAGACTGGCTATCAAGCCTTGGAGATCGCCACAAATCACCTCGAAACTATTCGGCTGCTCCTGACGGACGTGGTCATGCCTGGTATCAATGGCCGCGACTTAGCGAAGAGGCTTTTATGCGAAAAGCCAAAGCTAAAAATCATATACATGTCCGGATACACAGGCTCGGCAGTCGGCGACAACAATATCCTTGGGAAGGATGCCATCTTTCTGCAAAAGCCTTTCTCTCGGGAGAATCTTTCACAGAAAGTTAGGGAAGCTCTGGAGAGTCTCTAGACCGCTGTTAGATGTTGGCCGTTATCTAAGCTTTAAGGGCTTCCGAAACGGTGAGCTCGGAACGCTACTGAATTTCAAAAGGGTGACCACACTTGCAAAAGCTATTGATTGTTGATGATGACGAATCCTTGAGACGAATGTTGAAGATTCGCTTGTCGGACATATATCAGCCTATTGATACCGGAGAGCCGGCGGAAGCGGTTGCACTCGTTCTGGAGCATAAACCAGCGGCCGTCCTACTCGACCTCATGATGCCAAACTTTTCAGGGTTCGAGCTTTGTCAAAATCTTCATTCCCTAAGTTATACCTCGAGAATTCCTCTCTTTGTAATAAGCGGAGAATCAGCTGCTCGTTACCGTGACCATTGTTGTGCTCTTGGCGCTCGCGATTTTTTTGAAAAGCCCGTCGATTTCCAAAGGCTGCGCAGGCGCTTAGAAGAAGAATTGCGGGCCGCCCCGGTCGAGCGTCGCGCACATGTTCGTGTTCGCCTTCGCGTGCCGATTAGGTTGCGCGGCACCGACGCCAACGGTAAGAATTTCGAACTCTCTACCATAACTGAGAATGTTAGTGCTGGCGGACTCCTGTGCGCTGGTGAGATATCAAACTTACATAATACTCTAGTAGATATATATGTGCTTGCTGGACAGGAGCAGTTCGCAGGCCGTGCACGGGTTGTGCGCCAGGAAGTAGGTACGGCGCAATCGCATCGCTGTGGATTGGCACTGCTGGAGAAGACTAGTGCCTGGATCTTGCAAAGCCCGTGAGATACCTATTTTTATACCATCGCCGCACTTCTGCGTTCTCGCTCGATGGTATTTCGTCGCACAATTTGTGTTTGTCCTTCCAGAGATAGTCCAGGTTCCAAACAAATCCACATCTCAGACAACTCTCGGAAGCATTCCCGTTCTGCAGCCGTGCCTGCTTGACCAGCCATTTTTCGTTGAGGAATCGATCTCCATATGAGTTCCTATTAATACCCTATGGAATGACCCTTGCGCGCCACTGAGCCAGCCAGAGTCTTTTGCAAACCTTTGACCGACAACCTTTTTATATTCAGTGATTTGCAGCACGATTCCTGCCGAGAATCGTTAGACACGTCCGCGGCGGATAGCACTGGCACTTCAAAAGCGTGTTTTCGATGAGGATTCCATCTTTTCGTCTTCCCGTCTGCTCGATCTGTGGCCCGTGAGTTGCTCTCTTATTCTCGAATCGTTTTCGATCAATCACCAGCCCGCTTTCGGGAGAATCATAGATAAGACTTTAATAGTTGTAAGGCAAAGATAATATTTTATTAGCTAGAAACTCCAATTAATAGTTGGGCGTGCCGCCTTGAGATTCCTTCATAACGGCCCAACGCCCCGAAATTAAACGCCAAAACGTAAAGTTTGACCTCATGTGGAGACGCGCAGTCCGTCAATAGATATGTATACAGTAATAATATTAAGTAAGTATTCTTGCGAATGTATTGCAAGCCCCGGGTTGACTCGAAGTCGATGCGGAGGCATTGTGAAGCTATTGCTCATTCTTAGCATTGCGTTGTTCCAAGCAGAAGGAACAAATGCTCAAAGCTCCGGAAGACTGGCTGAAGAAGGCGCGCATTCCGTGTCGTCCACTTCCTCTGTAGAACTCAGCCGAAACTTCAACAAGACCGTTGTCCCCATCACCAAGCTCCAGTCTTATGGTGCCTTTCAAGTTGTGAAATTTGGTACTGGTTTTTGCATAGATCCAGGCTGCCGATTCGTCGGAACCAATTATCACGTTGCCAAGGCGATGGGCAAGCATTTCAAAATTGAAGGCAGCCCGGTTGTCAATCGCTGGATGGGAACGGGGCCGAAAGATGAGGAAGCCACCGACAACGAACAATCTTTCTTACTAGGTATAAAGATCAGAGCGAAGTACGCACTCATTCGGGACGTCGCCATTGTGGAACTTCGATGGCCGCTGTCAAGAAAGGGATATCACGGCGTTACGATGTACGACGCAGATCTAAAGTACGGACAGGCGGCGTATATCTATGCCTTTCCACTCAACTGGAACCCCAAGCGACGCTTGGAGAAATTCAAGGCTAAGTTTCTTGGCTACAATGTGAAGAACTCTAAGCTCGCCTGGGAAGACTTGAGCGACAAACCACTAGTCTTCGACTATGACCAGGAGGATGGAAGACTGCGCGGCGGCGCTAGCGGCGGCATTGTAATAGATGAGCAGGGCCGCATTATTGGAATCCTCAACGCTCTGGCCTCCGATATAGACCATACCATCACCGCCGTCCCGGTTCATTCCTTTGCAGACTTCTTAAGCCGCGTGCAGCCCTACCTGAGCACGCAATTGTTCCCTAAGAGCGTCGTGATCCCGCCAGCCTCTGCCGATAGTTACCCGGAATGGGTTCCAGTTCGCTATCACACAACCTATGATTGCGGAGGCCAAAGCGCGCCCTGTATTCTCCAAAAACGACCAGCTGAACCTCCTGAGATTCAGGCATTGCGCCAGAAGGCCACGGTGCTGGCAGACAGTATGCGCAATTTCATCGCGGTTCAATCGTTTGAGTGGGGCAAAGGGGACCGGAGCAACCCCCCAGAAGCCATTGCGCAATTTGAGGTTCGTGTAATCGACGGATACCAGAGATTTCGTGAGTACCCGGATGGTACTAAGGAATTTCAAGGCGTGCCATTCCCGGCCCCGCTGAATACCGCCATTGCTACCGGAGGAGAATGGGCGGAGATGCCTGACCTGGTAGGAAATAACCTGAAACTGCGCATCAATCATGCTCCTGATGTCATGATGAATGGAGAGACATTCCAAGTCTTTCAATGGGCCGGACAAGTCGAAGACGGTATATGTAAATTCAAGACAATAGTGGATCTGGTTTTTTTGTCACGGAGCAAAGTCAGTACCCTAAACTGCTACGGAGAAGTCTGGACTGACAACGACTTAAACCTCGTCCGCGCCTCGGAAAACTACAAATTGTTAGGTACTTGGAAGAACTACCATGGTGAGGTAACTTTTGGGGTGGTAACCATTGGAGATCACTCGGTTCGAGTCCCCATGACCATCGCTACCCAGGCGGAGTACGGCGGCAAGCTTTACTGGTGCCAGGGAATTTTCTCCGATTATCATGAATTCGCCTCCGACGTTAAGATCGGGAGTACGGCTATGGGCGCCCTGATGGATGGGGCCAATCTCGATCAGCGGCTTGCAAAGCCACAATAAACGTCTATTTTTGAGAGCTGCCGAGTTGGCTTGCGCCATATTTGTCTGAAAGTAAGTGTGGGCCTGTAGTCAAGAGCCCGTTGCGGATCCGCTCGATGATCGTAACCATTCTGGTCGGTTTCACAAGAACTTCGCATGTTCTTAAAAGAAGTGCCGACAATCCCCCGTGCAACTCCGCGTTGCGGCTGAGTACAAGTATCACCGCTTTGGGGTTGGTGTGACGGAGGGCCCTGACGACATCGAAGACGTCAGCGGTTTCAGCCGCGTGCAAGTCATAGAGCAGGACGTCAAATTGCTGCGCCATGATGAGACGCCGCGCGCTAGTTGCGCTCCCTGTAGTTGTCACGTCAAATGCGCTGTTTTCAAGCCCCTCTCGGTATACAGCGCCAATTTCATCGTTGTCCTCTACTAGCAGCACTTTACCTAGCGTCATGCTCATCTCCTGTAGCGCAAGTGATGCTGCGGCCGCGTCTAGCCAATTGAGCATTACTTCGCTCCGGGAGGTGGCTTATGTCTCCTGGCCTTCATCGCGTACATCGCCACGTCTGCCACACGTAAGAGGTCCTCCATTTTTTTACCATCACGCGGGTAAACGGCAACTCCCATACTTACGGAAATTCTTGGCCCCAAGCGATCATTACTGATCCTGTCGCAAATGCGTTCCGCGGCCCGGTTGGCCGCCTCCGCACCTGTTTCCGGCAGCACAACGGCAAACTCGTCGCCGCCATAGCGTGCCGCCGTGTCGATGTCACGGCACAAGCTCAAAACATCAGCCACCCGGCAGAGTGCTTGGCTTCCTGTCGTATGCCCGTAGCGGTCGTTGATCTCTTTTAAATCATCCATATCAAATAGCAAGAGAGCAAACTCCCGATTCGTGCGCTCGGACCGTTTGATTTCCGTAGCTAACACTTCTGCAAGTTGGCGGTAGTTGGCAAGTCCCGTCAATGGGTCGTGAGCCGCCTGTTGACGCAAATGATTCTCCAGCTCGCGCTGCTTGGTGACGTCTTCAGCGATGACTTCAAAGGTGTCTGACTCCCCATTCTCACGCGTTACCTTCTGTCCGCTGAGGCGAATTTTTAGGATTGTCCCGTCTTTTCGCTTGCACTCTATTTCGAGGGGGTCCACCAAGCCTTCAGCGTCTTGTTCTCCCATCAAACGCGCTTTTTTGCGGCGATCTTGTATGAGGTCACCCACAAGGTTTATCGACAACAATTCCTGTGTAGACTCATAACCGAGCATTTTCAGCATGGCCTCATTCACTTCGAGAAATCTGCCGTCGACGCTGCAGTAGCATATTCCGTAGCTTGAATTTCCCGCCAAGGCACGGTAACGTGCCTCGGAATGCCGCAATCCCTTCTCGGCTCGATCGCGTTCAGCGCGCAATGCTCTCTCATCCAAAGCCCGACGGATGGCCACCGGGAGATGCCCAATGTGGTCCATTTCGATGCAGTAGTAAGCGCCTTTTGTTATAAATCCGGCAACCGCCTCAGGCTCGAGGTTTCTACCCACGATAATGAGAGGTATCTTCCTCGACGATTTATCCAAAAGCTCCAGTGCCTGCCTGTTTTTCCAGTTCTTGGCTGGATATTCGGCGATAACAAGGTCGTATGCACCCACTTTTAGCTCGTTCGCAAATTCTTCCGGAGTTGCAACTGTCTTCGAGCTGACCGTGAAATGCACCTTGTCGAGTTCGTGCAGGCAGCAAGCTACTTCCGATACGTTACTGTGAGCGAAGAGTATACGTAATGAGGGTTGTCTACCATCAGATCCGGCTGGGGCCTCGGGTCTGAGCAGGGCTCGGAGTGGCATAACCATAGGCAGCCTTTAGAAATTCACAGCAGCCGCTCCCCTATATTCCAATGCGGCTGCCATGAATCTCGATTTACCTATTCAAATGTTACCACGAGGGGTAGCTTACATCTGTTCAATATTGAACAGAGTCCATTTGTATCTGGACTATATATGATTTCTCGGATCGTCGAGGAAGCTGGCTTGAATTAGTCCAGAGCCTGTGAGGGAAGACACCTCCTAGACTAAGGAAGAGAAGTATTCCGAAGACCTAAACGACTACCGACGAGACTCGGATGAACTGATGAAGAGACTGCATTTTGGAAATCCAGGAGATCGTCCATCGTGCCCAAGACTTCGCGAGCAATTGCTCGCCATGGAGTGATTCCTTTTCCGAGTCTCGAAATCACAGTTCCGTGACACCTTTATTTTGAAAGGTGCCCTGATACTCCCTGACTAGTGGACGCCACAATCGAAGCCGAGGATGGACATTGATCTTTCGGAGGCTATTTTTTGTTAAGCGGCACCATTGCATCATGGACCGACTGTCCAATTTTGTACACCTTCGCCTTCTCTTCTGGGTGATTATGGAAGGTGATGCAACGTAAGTTAGTATGGGATAGAAGTCAGAAACTCGACGGCTTCGGCTGTTCCGAGTGCGGCTGGAAGTTTGGGCTTACCTCACTTCCCGTTGGTGATACAAGTGAGGAACTGAAGGAGCAGTATGAAGCTCAGCGTGACACTGAATTTGCTGCCCACGTTTGTGCAAGCCGGCCGACCTCCCAAGGTACGGAATATAAATGAACTCATCGGTAAAGTGAAAGTCCTATTGCAGGAGAGGTTTCTCTGTTTTTGCTATCGTTAGCCGGTTCCTGCCATTCTCCTTCGACGCATAGAGGCACCTGTCAGCGCAGGCCAACAACTCTTGACTATCTACCGCGTCTTCTGGCAAGGTGGCCACCCCCATCGAGAGGGTGACGGAAGGAAGTAGTGCTCCGCGGTACGTGATTTCGTGCCGCTGTGCCGCGAGCCTGAGAGTGTCCGCTCGTCGGGCAGCATCTTTCTTGCTTGTCTCGGGCAGGATAATGGCAAACTCTTCTCCGCCGTAACGGCAGATTAAATCGTCCGCACGGAAGTGCCCCCGTATGAGTTCGGCGATCGACTGCAAAATGTGATCTCCCGCGTCATGCCCGAAGGAATCGTTAAAGTGTTTGAAGTGGTCGATGTCTAAGAAAACGATGGACATAGATCGCCCCTTGCGTTTGGCACGGCGCAGCTCCCGCTCCAACGATTCGGCCATAAACCGACGATTATACAAACCGGTCAGCGCGTCCCGTATCGATTGCTCGCGCAGTGTTTCCCGCAGTTTAAGATTGGTCAGGGATAGGGCAATCTGGTTGGCAGCGACGACCGCTAACCTCTTATACCCTTCGCGGGATTCATGCTCCGTCTCGAGCCTCCCGATGGTACTGTCGGGATTAAATCTAAGATAAATAACCCCTATCGCTTTATCTTCCGCGAGCATCGGAATACACAATTGATTGAACGCGATCGATTGGTCCACGTGGGTGCACGCTAAATCCGTCCTGTGATACTCACTCCAGTGCGGCTGGCCCCGTCGCCATGCCCAGCAATCGTCCGGTCTGAATCTACCGGCCGCGGCCGATTCACACCCCCAGCTCGCAATTGGCTCCAAGAAATTCCCGGAAGTTTCGAGAATGAAGATCGCTCCCGCTGGGATCTCTGCAAATAATTTCCTCGCGAATTGACCCGCGATGACATGGGACTCCTCGCTGCTTTTGACGCACTGCAATAACTCGCTCATTTCATTCAAGAGAGAAAGTTGCAGTGTCCGTTTCTGCAGGTCGCCAACCCAGTCAGCCAAGGCATTCGCATGAGCTTGGTTGGCGGCAGATGCTTTTAGCAGCTCCGAAATATCTTTAAAGATGATGTAACTGCCATCGATCTCTCCATTGTGATACAAGGGTATAGAATGAACCTCGACGTCGACGGTTTGGCCGTCCTTTCGCACGCGCCGCAACGCACTCTGCACTACTTTTCCGGAGCTAATATGCAGTTTGGGCTCACCGGAAGAGCCCTTCAAGCCCTCCGGGACGATCAATCTATCCAGGTTCCGGGAGACAATCTCTGCGGGGTCGTAAAGAAATAGACTCGAAAAGGCATGGTTGGTGAGTTGCACGTTGCCTTTGTTATCGAGCACGGCAATTCCAAAGGGACTTGATTCGATTAAGGAATTAAAGAAATCGGCGCGTTCTTTCAATTCTTTCGCAAAGCGATTGCGCTCGGAAACAACAGCACCCAACGCCAATCCGGTCGCCGAGAGCACCAGCATCACCAAACTAAGTCGCGTGACGGCCTCCGGCGAGACTTGTGCAAATCTGAGGCCAAGGATCAGGCCAAAGTTCAAAACGAAGAGACCAGTGGCGGCTCCCCTGATCCCCTGGCGCATCGCGATCCAGACGATCGGCAAAAATAAAAGAAAGAATGCTTCCTTTGATGCAGATACACCAAACACGAACCAGAGCGCCAAACCAATCATGGCGCCCTGGAACGCAAATTCCAAGGCCTTCAAGGAGCTAGTTCCATCATATTTTCTAGCTGCCGTGCTTCGCTGCGGGTCGCTTTGCGCAGATGAGGGCCCAATTTGTTTGCCAACCCAAGGCATAACGTGAATCAAAAGAAATGGTGCAACACTCAATAGGCCAATAGAGTCGCCAAAATACCAACCTACGGCCGAGCCCCACAGCTGATTCGAAGCGATTGTGCGATCGGCCCAGAGGCATCCCACTCCTATTAGCGTTGCAAAAATGGCGGCGCTCTGAGAGACCAGGACGTAGGCAAGCACGTCACGGCGATCGCCAAGCGCGGTATCAATTTTTAGACGGCGCCTAAGAAGATGCGCCGCAATCCCGTAAATTAGTGTTCCAACTAATGTATCGACGAATGTTACCCAGGAAAAAAGCGGCTGGTGATAGAGAAACACACCAGCTGCGGTACCCCCGATGGTGAGTACGACAAAATAGTTAGGACTGATTGCAACCATCAAAGCAAATGCCAGCCCGACGGCGGGATACCATACCGTGACCCCGAGCCTCGATAGGAGAATTATCTCTGGGCGGTTCAGCAGCAAATACAATAGGAGAGCACTCGTTGCGCAAATGAGGTGCCCCAAGATCTTTCGAACGTCATATTTTGCGTAGTAACCTGTAGATCCCAAACGCCCCGTCGTTGCGGCTGCCGGGGGTTCGCTCGTCGAAGGTGGTCTTATTCTGGGAAGCAAGAGATCACCCCAAGCCAGTCGTGCGCCTCGTAAATTGACTGGCGTGAACCTCTAGCCGATTGTGGTCTGCCACGGTGACGCAGGACGAGGAAGAAAGGCCAGTGAGTTCGCAAGCCATTTCGACTCCTTTGTTCTCGGTAAGAATTCCAAGTGAATCTAGATGTCTAGCAGATCGCATGCCATCTCCGCAGGAAATCCAAACTCGGCTAATTCAATTGGTTTCTACGATTTGTCTTGCCAAGCAGGAGTGGGAGAGTGTTCTGGTTAGCCAAGTTGTCTTATATTTGGATGACGTCCAGATCGAAGACATCCTGGCGGGAACCAAAACCGATGTAAGCTTCGGCGGAGGTCGTCCGGACGACGGATTTCGTTAACAAAACAAGTTGTGGGGCGGTGTTCCAAGAGACGAGTTCGTCGATACCGTTGACGGTGTGTTCGGCCTATGCGCGTGAGGACATCGCGCAAGTAGGCTTCGGGATAGAGGCCACTACCTATGCTTGGGACTGCTAGTTTCTTCGACGGACGAGTTGGTGCATTGTTCCGGATGCAGCAGTTATCTGCAACCCAAGATAAAAGGTGTCCATTTCTGGGATGACTTTTAGCAACTTGCTCCCACGAAGGCCTCGAACTTGGAGGAAGGCAAGGCGGGGCTAAAGAGGAAGCCTTGATAGATATGGCAGCCCTCGTTTTCCAAGAACTCGCGCTGCTCTTGGGTCTCCACGCCTTCGGCGATCACCGTCAGATTAAGGTTCTGTCCCAGCGTGATGATGGTGCGGGCGATCGAGGCGTCCTTATCATTGGTGAGCAAGTCCTTTATGAACGAGCGGTCAACCTTGAGTTGATCCAGGGGCAAACGCTTCAAATGCGACAAGGATGAGTAGCCCGTGCCGAAGTCGTCTAGAGAGAATCCGATCCCGCATCCCTTGAGAACATTTATCTTGGCAATCGTGTCTTCCACTTTTTCGAGCATCGAGCTTTCCGTGATTTCGAGCTTGAGTTTCCGGGGATTGACTCCCGATGTTCGCAGTACGTCCAGAACGAGATTCACAAAGTGAGGGTCGAGGAGCTGACGGAGGCTGACATTCACGGCAAGGCTCAGATGCTCCATTTTCGGGTTTTTGGCCCATTCGCCGAGGCGATTACAGGCGGTTTCCAGTCCCCAACGTCCTAGCTCCCCAATCAGACCAGCATCCTCGGCTATAGGGATGAATTCATTGGGGGGTACCATCCCGCGTTCGGCATGCCGCCAACGCAATAACGCTTCAGCACTAATCACGTGCCCATCGCTGGTCACCTGAGGTTGATAGAACAGTTCCAACTCCTTGTTTTGCAGAGCGCGTCGCAAGTCCGTCAGCAGCGCAGCGCGAGCGGTGACATATTTCTGCATTTCTGGATCGAAGAAGCATACCGAGTTGCGTCCTTGTGCCTTTGCCCGGTACATCGCCAAGTCGCCTCGTTTCAGCAAGTCGTCGGTCGTATCGGAGGGCTCGCTAAATCGTGCTATTCCAATGCTGGCTGTGATTTCTGTCTCATGGTGCTCGAGCTTATAAGGCTGGCGAAGGGCTACGAGAATTTTATCCGCGACGAGTTTCGCGACCGCCGCTGCCGACTTGGGGTCTTTGCTCAACCCCTCCAACATCACCACGAACTCATCGCCACCCAGTCTTGCCAGGGTATCCGCCTTGCGTATACAGGATGTCACGCGAACTGCCACTTGTTGGAGTAGCAGGTCGCCCAAGGCGTGACCCAGCGTGTCATTTAAGGTCTTGAAGTCATCCAAATCAATAAAGAGGAGTGCCCCGGTGTTGTCTTGCCTGATCGCCGCGCTCAGTGCCTTACTGAGGCGCTCTCGCAAGAGCTGCCGGTTCGCGAGGTCTGTCAGTGTGTCGTAAAAGGCGAGGCGTTCCATCTTTGCCTCCACCGTTTTTCGTTTTGTGATGTCCGTGTTGATGATAAGAACCGAATGTGGCTTGCCATCGTTGCCCTTTACAAGCGTTATGTGGCTCTCCACCGTCAATTTGCTGCCGTCCCGGTGGCGCTGGCTAAGTTCACCCGTCCAACCTCCATCTTTAAGAATGATCGCGCTGCGCGCATCCAGATCGGATTGCTCGTAACCAAAGATTTCCATCGCCAGACGTCCGATGGCTTCCTCCGATTTCCATCCATAGAGGCGTTCAGCACCCTTGTTCCAGTAGGAGATGCGCTGGTCTATGTCCCCTACATAAATTGCGTCCTGGGCTTTGTCGAGAAGTTCAGCCTTCTCCCGCAGACTCTCTTGCGCCTGTGCCAATTCACGCCGCGCTCTGACCGTCTCGGTGACATTCTGAAAATAGACGGACATGCTGTCTGACCGCGGATAGCAGCGCACGACGTACCAAATGTCTCGCTCGTTGTGTCGCGCTTCGAAGACACTTGCATCGGAATTGGCAAACGCCAACTCGATTCCAGCGCGCATCGAATCTGAGAAAAAAGCAGGGGCGGCGCTTGCCAGAGTCCTTTTAAGCGCTACATGCCTTTCGATGGCAAACTCCGTGCAGGCTGCGTCGTTTAAATAAATCAGCCGGAAGTTTGTATCCAGTGAGATGAAGCAGTCCGAGATGCTTTCCAGTATTTCCGATTCCAGCTTGAGAGACTCGGCTCGCTCCTGCTCCGCGACGAACTCCTCTCGATAGCGAGAGACGATGTTCAGCATGATTCCGAAGCCCGTATAGCAAAGAGAGTAGACTCCCATGAGGATCATAGGCATCGCACTAAATACGGAAATGGACCTCGGGAGAAGACACAATAGGCTCACCAGGGGGGCAAGCTGTATGAATTTTGCCAGAAATCGTCCAGCGTCCGGCCGATTAACCAGCTTATTGAATACGAGTAGTGGAAAAAACCACACCAGATAGACAAACAGGCTTAGATGTTCACCCGTCCCAAGGACTGCAATCATCATACCAACGAGGAGATTGATGGAAAACCAGATGGTTGATGCTGTGGCGATCGTCTGTGACGCAATGCGCTGAAAAATGAGGAGACTGGCTAGAGCTCCTAAGGAGAAAAGCAAGGAACAGAGGGAGAGTACCAACTCTCGGCCGACCACCGTCCCTATTCGGCCCCCCAGCAGACCTAAGGCAGCCCCCAAACACGCGGCGATGTGAGTTATCACGAGCGCTCGGCGAGCCAAAGCACTTGAAAACGGATCGGAACCACCGGTCTTATCTACAGGCGGGAAGAAACGGGCTTCGGTCGCGGGCCGTGGCACTCTGAATTCGGCGCCGCGCACGCCGGCCTTATCGTTCCAAGCGGCCCTGGCCACACCTTTTCCTCCCGTTCCGAGAAGCATTCTTGGTTCTCCAAGACCCGGATATACAACTCTGCACTTGGCCTGCCACAACTTCTGGCATCTCGGTGCTCCCACTCCTTTGTTTTCAATGACTTAATCGGTCCCGCCGCGTTTTGGCCTCACCCCACCCCCGCGGAATTGTGCGCTCGTCTGAACCATGGACGAGCGGCCGCCTAACGCCAGTGCGTTCGCTAAGACCTAGAAGGTGATCTCTGCTGCACCAAGCTTCGACACAGGTGGATGGGCCTGCGCCATTTTGATCCGCTCGTCCGATGCGCAATCTCTATCACACTCCGATTCAGGACATTGGTTGAATCGAAGATTCCTTACAGAGTTTACCTTCTCGCAAAGGAGCATCCGATTGAAAATGCGGATGTCGAGCTGTTGGAACGCCAGGTCTCCGGCCGATTCAGAGTTACCGAGGCTTCAGCTTCACATGTAGGCGAACCGCATGAGGAAAGAGTCCGTCCCAACGAGCCCGTCGGCCTCCCAATTTCTGAGGTCGAGTGATTTCTTCAACCATTTCTCGTGGAGAGTGCCTTGCGTCCAGATCGGGGCCTTGACACTTTTTCCGGCTCCGCAGCCGATGCGGACAGACCTGTATATGCCTTCGATAGAGATTCAACACCCGAACAGCTTACCGTAAACTGGAACGTAGATAGAACGCGGTGTCCCAGTCTAAAATAAAACTTTCTAAATCAGATACATGGTGGAGGCGGGGGGAGTTGAACCCCCGTCCGAAAAGCGCTACGGACCGAAGCCTACATGCTTATCTCAATTCGGTGTGCGACCCGGCCCTTGCGGGCTGATCGCGCGTTCGCCAGCGGCGCTTGGAATGAGCAAGATGCGCAACCAACTAGTCCGATGGTTCTCGCCCACGCCTTACGGACCGAAAGGCTCAGGCCAGCTCACTGTGTGACGCCTCTGACCGGGCCCATGAGCGAAGCCCGGGGAAGCGTGCGCTTAATTAATTAAGCAGCAAGTGCCAAGTTGTTGTTGGCATTTCTAGTTTCCACCAAGTTACGGGCAGGTGGGTCCCGGCATGCCTTCGGGCCGCGACAGCTTCCGTCGAAACCGTGTCGCCCCCTGAGGGTATTTTAGCATTTTTGGCGAATGGGCGTTGGGTGGTCTCCTTGGGTTGGAGATGGGATGCGCAGAGGTTGACCCTTCGCCTCGGCTGTGGGCGAGCAGTCGACAGTTGAAAGAACGGAAAAGGTCGCTGCTCTTAGAGAGCATTCCATTTCGAAGTTCCCGCGGGCAGTAGCTCGCTTCTGCCATGAGCGGCCAAGTCTATAGATTCGATCAGTTTGAGTTACTCTCCGACGAAGGCGAACTGCGTAGCGGGGATACTTTCGTCCGATTGCAGGAAAAGCCCCTGCGATTGCTGATGGTCCTGCTCGAAAACCCGCAACGATTGGTCACACGCGAGCAACTTCGCGAACGGATGTGGGACAGCGACACGTTCGTGGACTACGAGCTGGCCATCAATGTTGCCGTCAAGAAGGTTCGGGATGCTCTCGGGGATTGCGCGGACAACCCCAGATTTATTCAAACCATGGCCAAAAAAGGCTACCGTTTTTCTTGTCCCCGTGGAAGTTCGCAGGCCTGAGGTCGCAGCTCCAAAGGTTTCACCTCCCACTCCTATCGCGGCAGAGCGTGCCGGGGAGATCGACGGTAGGCGTGGCCCCAGGCTGTTAGTTCGCAGCCGTTGGGTCTTCGCATCGCTTGCAGCGGGAGTTTTGTCCGTCTTCGGGCTTTGGTTTATTAAGACACAGACAAAGAGCCAGTCGTTGCCGCAAATCCATTCGCGCGCAGTGCTGCCTTTACGTGATTTGTCTCCCGATTCCGGTCAGGAATACTTCGCAGACGGGATCACGGAAGAGCTCATCACCAACCTCGCGCAGACTCTTCCGCTGCGCGTCGTCCGACGCACTTCGGTTATGCGCTATAAACAAACAAGCGAGCCTGAACAAATCGGGCGGGAACTTGGCGTGGAGGGCGCGGTGGTGCGCTCCGGGAACTAAGTAACGGTCACGGTGCAGTTGATCGACGCGACCGAAGATCGCCATTTATGGGCGCAGAAATATCACCGGGACTTAGGGGACCTTCTGGAGATGGAAGCAGAGGTCGCCCAACAGATCTCCAGCCAAATCCACAAGACTCTTAGTTTGCAGCAACACGTCTACGTGAAGAGCTCCCCTCCATTGATCCGCAGGTCCTGGAACTGTATTTGCAGGGCCGGTATTTCTGGAACAAACGCACCGACGAAGGCGTCAGTGAGAAAGGCCCAAACAGTGAAAGCGAGCAGTAGAACGTCGAACTCACGGGTGGCATGGCCCCAGCCAATCCTTCGGCTGAGTTTTGCAGGTTCAGAAGACGGTGAAGCCGAAACGGAAATCTGCAGAGCGGCGAAGCCCTTGTGGCGAACGACGACTCGAACCTCCGGCGCGCAAGCGCTCAACTCACTGAACCGCCGTATGCGGACACGCCTGTGCGGTGGTGTGGGAGGGGCGAGCAGGTGACTGCTCCCCCTATCCCGATTACTTCGGTGAGTTGAGGCAGCTACCTTGCGGAAGCAGCGGCGGATTTGGCGCGGCCGAGTTCGGGGACGACGCCAAGTTGCTGCATGAGGCCCAGAGCGTCCCAGTTGACGTAGCCTTCGGACATTTTGCCGTTCGTGAAGCGGGCAATGCTAACGCCGGTGATGTTGAATTGCTTGTTGCTGGGGGCAATGCCGTTGAGTTCGCCCTTGTGGGTGCCGCGGCAAGACCAACGCGCAACAACGGTTTCGCCTTCAGCGATGAGGTCCTCGACGGTGAAGCGAATGTCGGGGAAGGCATTGCGGTAAAGAGTGACGCGCTTCTTCTCGGCTTCAGGTCCGCGACCGACATCGGGCGTGGAGCTGTCGTGGTGATTGTAGGTTAATGCGACGAGTTCGTCGGCTACCTGCACATGCCCCTTATTCCAAACTTCTTCGAACAAACGACGGACGTTGGTTTTGTTTTGTTCAGACATGATGAATCTCCTTTTTCGAAACACGGACTGCCTACTCGCTTATAGCGAGTTGGGCTTGAGCAATGTGGCGCGTGAAACCGCTGGCGTGTGAAAACCTGTACGTCGAACAGGAGGTAGGGCCCCGCGCGAGGAATAAAAAAGAACCTAGTAGGTTCTGCCCTGTTGGCGCTCGATGCGGAGCTTGTCCTTAAAAGAAACTGCGAACGGACTGAGAAGCGGGAGTCTCGCCTCAAACAGCGAAACCACGAACTCATAGTGTTCTTTACGGATATGAGAGTCAAGGACATTCGAAGGATTCTTTTGTGATGAGCGCCGAGCAAGCCTCTAGATTTGCCTTTGTACGCGCGCTCTTTTTTCGCAAAGCCTTACGCCCAAGCGTCGGGAACCGCGCGGAGGCCTGGAGGGCCGGGCGGTTAAGCAACGATTGGGCACATAGGTACTGCTGGGCGGTTGACTCCGGGCGGGTTGGCTTCCAAAATCATAAAACGGGGTAAATCGGTTAAAACACCCCTTAAAACCGAATGGCACAAGAGCCAAACGCCGTGGAACAAGCCGTAGCACGCGCCTTACGAGAGAACCTCGAACGGATCCAGCGGAATTCCGACGAACTGCATCAGGCGGTCGGGGATCTGGTGGCGGCGTGCGCCAGTTCGAAGCCGACCAATGCGCTGCCTTCGATGTTACGGGCGCAGACTTCGGCGGCGTCCATGTCCGCGGCGCTGGAAGTTTTGTCGCGGTTTGTGGCGATGGCGGTGCAACCGGGGCAGCGTTCGCCGCTGGAAGCGCAGATTACGCATTTGATGAGTACGGCTGCGGTTGAGCCGGCCCCCGAGCCCGTGCGGCCGCAACCTGCGGTGCCCACGCCGATGGCGCAGGCGCCTGCAGTAGCGCCAGTTCATGCACCAGCACCGCCGCACGCTCCAGCTCAGGCGCCCGTGCAAGCGGCCCCGCGAGTCCAACCCGTCGTGACCCCACCCCCGCCGCCTCCTGAACCAGAACCTATCATTGAGTTGGAGGCAGTACCGGAAGCAATTGAATTAATCGAGACGGTGGACTCTCGGGTGCCGGTTGAATCGGAACTTGAGCCTGAAGGCGACTTCAACGTCAATCAGTTGTCGCCGGAAGAGCAGGAATTGCACAGGCGCGCAAATCGGGTGGCGAAAGTTTCGATGCAAGATATTAAAATGCTCAGACCGGAGCAAGTGCGGCTTGGCCGGGAGAAAAAAGATCTTTGTGTTCGACTGAAAGACGACATTGAAAAAGCGCATCGAGAATACGACAGACGTTTCAAACCCATCATGGACCACCCAGTGGATTATTTTTATCGCTGGGCGGTGGAAATCCTCGCGGAGGGCGATCCTCACGCTCTCGGCGATTATCCGTACGCGACACCCGCGCGGCATCGGTAAAAGTGCAGACGGGAACTGGCTTGCGGCAGAAACCATCGCTGCGGCGCGGAGTGTTTGTGTGCTGGCGCTGGCGTTTGCGCTGATCGCCGGCAATGCGACGGAAGTTCTTGCGCAGGCTTCCAAACAAAACCGGAAAAAAGTGAAGAAGCCCGCGGCTGTCCCGTGCCGCGTCGGCTGCAAGCCGGATACGGGTACACCCGGCGTTGCGGCGGATACTCCGGAAGACCGGGCACGCCAGATGGAACTTGCGCAATTGGCGCGCGGTCTGCACAACGGTTCGCCCGGCGCTTACAACAATCTATCGGCTTTTGCCGCGAAGAATGCCGCGAACGTTTGGGGCGCGCGGGCTGCGCTCACACTGGGCTACGAGGATCACTCGAACAAGCACTACCAGCAAGCGCTTGTGTGGTTTGACAAAGCGGCCAGGGACACCCTTTTGCGCGAGTACGTTTTGTACTGGACGGCGCAGGCGAAGCAAGCCCTTGGGCGATCCAAGGACGCACTGGTTGACCTCGAGACCATGCAGCACGACTTTCCGAATACGGCGATGAAGGAGCAGTTGCTCGAAAGCCTCGCGCCGCTGGCTACCGGGCTTGGCAAGGCGCAGGATGCCATTGATGCTCTGAATTCTTATTCGGCAACGAACACACGCCCCAATTTGCTGCTGTACCGGGCTTCGGCCTACTACGCGACGCATCAGTTGCCGCGGGCGGCTAAGGATTATCAGGCGATTTTTTATAAGTATTCGCAGAGCGATGAGGCGAAGACCGCGGGCACGGCCTTGCAGAAGATTTCACGCGAAATGGGCAAGGAGTATTCCTATCCCGGAGTTGAGCTGCAGCAGGAGCGAGCGCAGTCTTTCTTCGGAGCGCACAAGTGGAGAGAAGCGCGCGCGGAATACGAAAAGCTGCTCAGCATGCTGAAAGATCCGGCAAACCCAAACCGGCAGCTCGCCGAACTGCGCGTGGCGCAGGCACGCGTGCAGTCCAAGGGATCTCCGAAATTGCTGGCTTCACTGAAGACGCCGGATTTTGAAGTAGATGCGGAGCGGCTCTTTGCGCTTTCCCAGGCTTACCGGAGCGACAAGAAGATTTCGGAGATGTTTTCCACGCTGAATGAGCTGACGCAGAAATATCCGCTGAGCAAATGGAACGAAGAAGGTTTCATGGCCGCGGGAAATTATTACTGGGTAGATTTGGACCGCACGCGGGCTGCAAGTTATTACCAGCGCGTTGTGGATGCGTTCCCGAGCGGGAAAAATGCGTTCAGCGCGGAATGGCGAGTGGCGTGGGTCGCCTATTTGAATCGGCAGCCGGACGCCGAAGACAAGATCAAAACATTTTTGACGAAGTATCCTATTTCGGCCAACTCAGCGGATGCGGTCTATTGGCTAGGGCGGCTCGCCGAACGCAACGGAAAAACCGCTGAGGCACGAGCGTTTTATCAGAAAGATGCAGATCGCTTTCCGCAAACTTACTTTGGACATGCTGCCGCGGCGCGATTGAGAAAGCTGGAACCCGGCGACGGAGACCCGTCGGATATTTTGGACAAGATTCCACCGCCGCCCGCGCTGCGGCCTTTCGATGAGCCGATCCCCGTTGGCGCTGCAGACCGCTGGGCTCGCGCACAGGCTCTGCGCACGATTGCGTTCGACGCGTCGGCTGAGCTGGAGCTGAAGAGCGCTTACTTTGCGACTTCTTCACCGAGATTTTTGTATGAAGCAGCGCTCGCGGCGTTCGATCAGGGGCATTTTGCGGCGGGGATGGCATATGGGCGCATCATCGTTCCGAACTTCGAGTCGCGCAAAATCGATGATTTGCCTGTCGGCGTGTGGAAAGTGCTGTATCCGCTTCCGTATGAATCGCTGATTCGACGCGAAGCGGCAAAGAATAATTTCGATCCTTTGTTCGCAGCCGGGTTGATGCGACAAGAGTCGACTTTCCAATCCGATGCTCTTTCGCCCACTAACGCCATTGGGCTGATGCAAGTTGAGCCGAAGACCGGGAAATTGCTTGCGAAGCAGCTTCGATTGAAGTTCTCGACGGACAAACTTTTTCAGCCGGAATACAACATTCAACTGGGCATGCTCTATATTTCGGGGCTGTTGAGGCTGACGGGCGCACCGGAATATGCGTGCGCGGCTTTTGATGCGGGCGAAGATCGCATCGCGGCCTGGAAGGCGGAACGCAATTATGAGGAGATTCCCGAGCTGGTGGAATCTATCCCCTTCACGGAAACACGCGATTACGTGCAAATCGTCTTGCGCAATTCGGAAGTCTACCGGATGATTTATGGTCAGTCGGGAGCGGCGTCTTCGTCGGCGGGCTGGGCGCAACCTTCTTCAGGCTTCGGGCCACGCCGCACGTCTTCTGCTCGCATGCACTGACAATCCAGATCGCCTGGCAGGCTAAATGACTCCTTCTGAAACCGGCATCGCGCAGGCCGCGCGCCGCATGCTTTCCGCGAAAGCGGAACAATTCACGGAATCCGTTATCCGCGAGATGACACGCCTGGCGTTGAAGCATAAGGCGGTCAACCTTTCCCAGGGATTTCCCGATTTTGCCGCGCCCGCGGAAATCAAAGAAGCCGCGCGGCAGGCCGTCGCCGACGACATCAATCAGTATGCGATCACCTGGGGCGCGAAACCTTTGCGCGACGCCATCGTCGAGAAATTTGAGCGCACGCAGGGAGTGCGCGTCGATCCCGAACGGGAAATCACGATTTGCTGCGGTTCGACGGAAGCGATGATGTCCACGATGCTGGCCATCATTAATCCCGGAGACGAGATTGTCGTGTTCGAGCCGTTCTATGAGAACTATGGACCGGACGCGATTTTGAGCGGGGCTACGCCGCGCTTCGTGAAGATGCGGCCGCCCGAAAACGAGAATTCGGTATGGAGCTTCGACGAAAAAGAATTGGCGGCAGCATTTGGACCACATACAAAGGCGATTATTCTCAATACGCCAAACAATCCTACCGGCAAGGTTTTTACGCGAGATGAACTCGAATTTATTCGCGACCTTTGCGTGCGCTGGAACGCGTTCTGCGTTACGGACGAGATTTACGAGCACATTTTGTACGACGGGACGGAGCACATTTCGATGGCGCGCATTGATGGCATGCGCGACCGCACGATCGTGATCAATGGGATGTCGAAGACGTACAGTGTGACGGGTTGGCGCGTTGGATGGGCGATCGCTCCACCGGAACCAACCGCATCCATCCGCAAAGTACACGATTTTCTGACCGTCGGAGCGGCCGCGCCTCTGCAGCAGGCTGGAGCCATCGCGTTGAAGTCGCCGCAGTCGTATTACGATAAGCTTGCGTCGGACTATTCCGTGCGGCGCGAGCGATTGCTCAAAATATTGAGCGCCGCCGGGTTCACGGTCTTCAAGCCGCGCGGCGCATATTACATCATGACGGACATTTCCCGATTCGAATTTCCGTCGCAGCAATTCCCGGCGGACACGCGCGACGTTTCTTTCGCCAAATATCTCGTGGAAAAAATAGGCGTGGCTGTTGTACCGGGCTCTAGTTTCTACAACAACTCTGCCGATGGCTCTTCGCAAGTTCGCTTCACGTTCTGCAAAAAAGAATCCACTCTTGCCGCCGCAGAAGAACGTCTTGCCCGGCTTCATGCTTAAACGAATGTGGGGCTGATGGCTTCGCGAGTGAGCCGTCCACGCGAAGATAAGCTTCCACTCACATTTCAAATGCGGAATCCACCTGGCCCCGCTTAGTACAGCCGTACTATCGTGGTACCGCCGTACTATTGTCAGATTCAGAACTGCGTGGCACTTTCTAAATACTGTCCAACAATAAAATCCAGCATGAATTCAGGCCAAGACAGCGCTCGTGCTGATTCCTGGCACCCACTCTGGCAATGGGGGGAAACAATGTCAGCTCTGTTCTCTTGTGGCAGCGGACTTCGAGCCGTTGCAGAACGGTCAACATGCGCCAGCCAGCGCGGTTTCGCGTCGCGAAGCATTGCCGAGGCCAAAAAATACGCCTCGTCCGCGCAACGTCCGAAAAGAATTCCAGGTCTCTGTCCCCAAATCTCGAAGCGCCATGGCAACAGTCCATTTCGATCATTCCAGTCACCTAAAAGACTCTTAGGAGGAAAGAATGAGAATGAAAATCGCGGCTGGGGTATTTTTTCTTTTTGCCAGTAGTCCGGCAGTCGGCCAATCCCAAAGTTGGCAGTTTCCTGGACCCATTCCCGCTACTGTTTCCGGTTATCCATCTCCGCTGCAGGCAACGACTGGTCCGCTTGCGCCAGGCTCGTACAGTGTGACCGCAAAAACGTCGCTGCAAAATCAGGCAAGCTATTGGGAGCCACAAGCCAGGTGTTTCCTTGTACTGGCGGATGCGAATGGAAATTTTCTTTCCGCTTATCCGACCTTGGACGAAACAGACGTAACGCTGGACCAGGGTGGCGCCGGGGCGAATACAGCCAGCATCACTCTGGCCACTGTCTACGTCGTGGTCGCTGGCGGTCCCAATAACATCGGCCTCCACTGCACCACTTCTCAGAAGGCCCAATATGTTTCTACGGTCATCACGGCTACGTCGCTGCAAGGAACAGCAGGTCCAGCAGGTGCGGTCGGTCCGGCTGGTCCAATTGGGTTGAGCGGAGCCACTGGTGCGGTCGGTCCACAAGGGCCAGCGGGCCTTCCTGGCGGAGTTGGTGCGCAGGGGCCAGCGGGCCCGGCTGGTCCAGCAGGTCCGGTGGGAGCGACCGGTGCTCAAGGCCCCATCGGATTAACTGGCGCCACCGGAGCGCCCGGGGCAGTTGGCCCAGCAGGTCCTGCGGGGCCGTCAGGTGCGACCGGTCCGCAAGGTCCAATAGGGTTAACCGGAGCTGGTGGAGTGCCCGGCGCGGTTGGTCCAGCGGGCCCCGCGGGACCAGCTGGACCGGTTGGTGCAATTGGTCCGCAAGGACCGATCGGATTGACTGGTGCTACTGGTGCGACGGGAGCCCCGGGTGCTACGGGCCCAGCAGGGCCGTCAGGTGCGATCGGTCCCCAAGGACCCGCGGGCCCAATTGGGCCGATTGGATTGCCTGGAGCCGCTGGACCTGCTGGAGCGCAAGGGCCAGTTGGATTAACAGGCCCGGCAGGTCCTCAAGGCGCAGCAGGTGCGGATGGTTTACCTGGTCCCGTAGGTCCTCAAGGTCCAACCGGCCAACAGACTTTTTCCGGGGTTTGGGCTCCTGGCAATACGTATGTTCAAGGGAGCATCGTCATTCGTGCGGCATGCGCAAGCTCCCAGTGCAACCAGGGCGCGATTGGACCGTACATGAACGTGACCGGCTCTTCCAGCCAGGATCCAATTCTGGGAGACCCAGGATACGACACCACGAATTGGCAATTGATGGCGCCTGGCCCAGCTAACTTTGTGCCGATGCAGGTTCCGAATGCACCGATTGTAGGCCAAATTAACGGCGCCCTCGCCGGACTCAACAGCCCTGCCTACAACAATTTTCCGTTCGGAAATAATTTTTCCTGCTATCCGATTGTTGGCGCAGCAAGCTCGTCTTCCTTCGAGGGCGCCACGTGTCAAAATATTGGCCCCGGTCTCGGGAGTTCGCCCAGTACGGGTAAGTATTCAACATTCACCATCACTCTGGCGTCGCCGTTCCTCGCTGCCCGGACCGTATCAGGCAGCACCTCCGCAGATAGTGCTTTGACGATCGACTTAATTGGCGGAAGCTCGGTCCAAATCCTCGGCAGTTGCACGATTAGTCTTGGCGGGAGCAATTGTTCTGGAAATATCTCTGCGGCGCTTCAAGCCGGCAATGTTCTCGGGATCGCGCTTTACACTTACAATCCGCTCATTACGCAAAACGCTCCAGGATACACAGCGGAAACTCTCCCGAGTTTGACGGTAACCGTTACACCGTGAAAGTTCTTCGCGGTGGAAGCTCGGAAGCATGCAAAAACACAGCGTGGCCGCGCCTATACGGCACGTAATGTTCGAGTAAGTTAACCCGCCAAAAGCTCAGCAAAAACAAGAATGGGGTAGGGTGCTGACGGTCGGTTGCCCTGTGGTGGTTAGCCCCCTACCCCGCGAGTGGTCTTGCCTGTATAGACGAGGGCAGAGCGAAATAAGTTTCCTGAGTCGTGAAAAAAAGATTCATTGAAGCAACAAAAGTGCTGCTTTCCCATAACCGGTCAACTGAAGCGATTCCGCACACTATCGAAATACGATATTTGCAATAAGCTGTGCGATACGTTCGTGGCTACCCGAGAGGCACCGTATCCAAATAGCGTGCGACGGCCACCTTCCACTGAAACTTCTCTTGCATGGCCGCCTGCAAGGCCTGCGCTGCTTCCGGTTCGCCGTGAGTGAGATAGGTCTGGCCCGGAGCTGTGGGCAGCCCCGCAAGCCAGCGCAATAATTCGCTTTTACCGGCGTGTGCGGAGAACTGGCCCATGTCTACAATTTCGGCGCAAACCGGCACCTGCTGTCCGAAAAGGCTCACCGTCTTGGCCCCATCCTGCAGAGCGCGCCCACGCGTTCCCTGTGCCTGGAACCCTCCAAGGATGACGGCATTGCGCGCGTCCGAGAGACGTTGCGCCAAATGATGCAGAACACGTCCGCCAGAGACCATGCCACTCGCAGAAACGATGATGCATGGCGTCTTGACGTTGTTGATGGACTTCGATTCTTCAACCGACCGCGTCAGATGAAATTCGTGCACGTTCAACGGATCGCCCTTGCCGCCGCTGTCCTCGCGCAGAAACTCCAGGTCGAGATCTTCCTTGTATTTCAAATACAAATCCGTGGCGCTTAACGCCATGGGACTGTCCACGTAAACAGGAACGCGCGGGATTCGCTGCTGATCTTCGAGTTGCCGCAGGTAGTACATGAACATCTGCGTTCGCCCGATGGCAAACGCCGGAATCACGATTGAACCGCCGCGCTTCACTACACGATTGACGATTGTAGCCAGCAACTCCGCGGGGTCTCCGGCAGCGTGCTCGCGGTCGCCATAGGTGGACTCGCAAAGAAGCACGTCCGCTTTGGATGGTGGCGTGATGGGATCTTTCAAAATCGGCTCGTCATAGCGCCCGATGTCCCCGGAGAACACCACCACGGTCTTCTTTCCGTTCTCGGTGATGATCAGTTCCAGGCTGGAAGCGCCGAGAATGTGGCCCGCATCGTAGGACGTGAAGTGAAATTCAGGGCTGACGTCGAAGCCGCCGCTGCGTGGCATCGGCTTCATCAATTTCAGCACCGGATCGATGTCTGCAGATGTATAGAGCGACTCGGGATTGGCGTGACGGCTGTACTTGCCTTTCCTGGCGTGAAGCGTGTCTTCTTCCTGCAGGTGGGCAGAATCCTTTAACAAGAGCGCGGTCAAATCGATTGTCGCGGGATTCGCAAAGATCGGGCCGTGGTAGCCGTCTTTGACCAGCACAGGCAGCCAGCCGGTGTGGTCGAGGTGCGCGTGAGTCAGAACAACGTAATCGAACGTTTTTGGGTCAACCGGCAGCGGCTTGTAATTCCTGTCGCTGAGCTCCGGCGAGCCCTGAAAGATGCCGCAGTCAAGAAGCAGCTTCTTGCCGGCCGCCTCCACAAGATATTTTGACCCTGTGACCGTGCCAGCCGCGCCAAGAAAAGTAAGTTTTGCCATAGACTTGCCATTCTAGACGATTCCCAAGACAAGCTGGTTTCCGGCGGGCCACAAAACACAATGTTGAGTCCAATGCATACAGTGGTTACTTGTCGATTGGGCTCGGGACGTTCCGCTGCGGTTGACTTGACAGCCTTGGCAGACAATACTTTCTTCCCAGCGCATCGTTTCAGAAGCAAACAAATGCTATTACCGGTGTGGTAGTTCCTACTACTCTCGTTTGGAATGAAATTGCCTGAATTTCCGTCCATGATTGGCAGCGTTGTTTCCCATTACCGAATCCTCCGCACTCTCGGAGGGGGAGGAATGGGCGTAGTCTACGAAGCGGAAGATATCAACCTTGGCCGCCACGTTGCGCTGAAATTTCTTCCGCAAGACCTGACGCAGAATGCGCAAGCGTTGGAGCGGTTTCAGCGCGAAGCCCGTTCCGCTTCAGCGCTCAATCATCCGAACATTTGTACCATCCACGAAATCAATCAGCAGGATGGCCGGCCCTTTATCGTGATGGAGCTTTTAGAGGGGCACACACTCAAGCATGAGATTAATGGGCGCCCGGTCCGATTCGAGAAGCTCGTCGAGCTGGCGATCCAGATGGCCGATGCACTCGACGCCGCACATCAGAAGGGCATCATCCACCGCGACATCAAACCGTCCAATCTTTTCGTGACGAATCGAGGCCAGGCCAAGATCCTCGATTTTGGTTTGGCCAAGGTAACGGGAGTCACGGCCGCCGGCGAGGACACCGTAACGCGATCGCCGCTGCCGACGAAAACGATCTCCGAAGAGCATTTGACGAGCCCTGGGACAGCCGTCGGCACGGTGGCCTACATGTCTCCGGAACAAGTTCTCGGCAAACCGCTGGATGCGCGCACCGATCTCTTTTCGTTCGGCGTGGTTCTTTATGAGATGGCCACGGGAACGTTGCCGTTCCGCGGAGATTCCACCGCGGCAATTTACGATGCGATTTTGCATCAGTTGCCCGTTGATCCCGTGCGCTTGAATCCCGATACGCCGCCCGAGCTGGAGCGAATCATTACCAAAGCTTTGGAGAAAGATCGCGATTTGCGATACCAATCCGCCGGCGAGTTGCTGGCAGACCTGAAAAGGCTGCGCCGCGACTCCGGCTCCGGGCGGGTCGCGACGGCTTCGTCTTCTGCGGCTGCGGCAGGGGTCGCTGCGGCAGGCCAGAGTCGATCGCACGCTATGGTCGCGCTCGCAGGCTTCAGCCTCGCTCTGGTTCTTGCGGCCGTCGCGTTCATCGTATGGCGCTTTGCGCTTCGCTCTTCGAGCCTGGATCATATTCCGCTGGTTGCCAACGCACACATCTCGCGTTTAACCACCACGGGGAATGTCATGGGTGCGGCGCTTTCGCCGGATGCCCGTTACGTTGCCTACGCGCTTCGCGATGCCGACTCCGAGAGTATCTGGGTGCGGCAGGTGGCCACGAATAGCCTGCAAAAGCTCGTTTCCCTGGAGCCGGGCCTTCTCGTAGGAAACATGCGGTTTTCTCCCGACGAGAATTTCATTTATTTCACGAGCGAATCCAGAAAAAATGCTGGTGAGCAGCTAAATCAGGTCGCTCTTCTTGGCGGCACTGTGCGCAAAATTTCTGATCACGTTTTTGGCAGCTTTACTTTCTCTCCAGACGGCTCGCAAATTACCTTCCTGCGCGTGGATTATACGAAGACGTATGACGAGAGCTTACTTATTGCGCATAGCGACGGCTCGGGAGAGACCCTCGTCAACCGTGATTCCGCGCCGCGCTTCTTTCCGACGTGGTCGCCGGATGGCCAGGTCATCGTCTATCAGAAGTTTGTAGACGAGGATCCCAAAGGGCAGAGAGTTCACATGGAGGCCCTGAATCTCAAGACTCACAAGACCGCTGAGTTCCCAGTTCATTGGCGCAACATGAAGGACATGACGTGGACTCCGGATGGGAAGGGGTTGGTGATTGTCGGCCAGGATCAGGGTGGGGCGCCGACACAGATCTGGTACGTGCCTTATCCCCAGGGTGAGCCACAGCGTGTCACCAATGATCTCGAAGATTACTCCGCCTTGAGCCTTTCGGCGGACTCGCGGACACTTCTCGCTCTTCAGAAGGATACTGCCGCGACGATCTGGATCGCTTCAACAAAAAACCCGGATGACCAGAAACAGCTTACGCACGGGCGCAGCGATGGTTTGCGAGGAATGGATTTTATTTCTCCGGAGAAAATTGTCTACACTTCGAGCGATTCTGGGAACTGGGACCTCTCGGTTGCTTCGCTGGCCGATGGAAATTCGCAAGTCATCGCAGGAGCGCCCAACTATCATAGCGCGCCCGTTGTCTGTGACTCGGGCCGCAGTGTTGTCTATATCTCCTCGCCCGCCGGAGTGTCTCATCTCTGGAAGCTGGATTTCGATTCCGGAAGCAGCACGCAACTGACCAACGGATTAGGTGAAGTCTATCCTCAATGTCCGCGGGATGGCAGGTGGCTTGTTTATGTGGCTGAAGAGCAATGTGACGATGGGAATCTATGCAAGTTCTCTTTGGATAGCGGCAAGTCCACGCCGCTTACGCCGCAGCGCGTCGTCGGTGCGCGGCTTACTCCCGACGGAAAACACCTGTTGTTCGCGTTCGTTGACTCAAAATCGGGGGACAAGCGCCGCGATGGGTTTCTGACGCTCGATGGCAGCGTTCCCATCACCTACATGGACGCCGGGCCGTCGTTTTCGGCGATTCGAGAAGGGCGCTGGACTCCGGCAGGGCTTGCGCTTGCTTTTGTGGACTCGCGTTCCGGCGCACCCAATTTGTGGACATTTCCAATGGATGGGAAACCACCGGCACAGCTCACTCATTTCGCTGCTGGAAGTATCTTTTCTTTCGCGTGGTCCCCCGACGGAACAAAACTCGCGCTCTCGCGCGGCGCTGTCACAAGCGACGTGGTATTGCTCTCGCGCTCCGCTCAATAAGCAAACTTTTAGGAATATTATGGGGGGGAACTTGCCCCGATTGTGTATCGGAGGAACACAAACGAGTTGTGTCCCTCCGAACGGCAAGCACCTCGAACGGCAAGGATCTGTATTTTGATCAGTCCGCCGCGATGGATTGTTTTTTGGGGATGATGGCGGTGCCAAGGTCAAAGCGATCGAGGTTCATCACCTTGTCCCACGCGGCCACGAAGTCCTTCACAAACGAGTCCTTCGCGTCCGCGCATCCATACACTTCCGCAATTGCCCGAAGCTGTGAGTGCGAGCCGAAGATGAGGTCGACGCGAGTCCCGGTCCATTTGAGCTCGTTCGTCTTGCGGTCGCGACCCTCATACAAGCCTTCTGTTCCTGCGGCTGGCTGCCACGCTGTATTCATGTCCAGCAGGTTGACGAAGAAATCATTCGTCAGCGTCTCGGGACGTTTGGTGAAGACGCCGTGGGTGGAGTTTCCGGTATTTGCTCCGAGGACGCGCAAGCCACCGATGAGAACGGTCATCTCAGGCGCGGTAAGTGTAAGCAGTTGCGCCCGATCCACCAGCAACTCTTCAGCCGATAGGCTCTGCTTGCCGCGGAGATAGTTGCGGAATCCATCGGCCGTCGGTTCGAGCGGAGCGAAAGAGTGGGTGTCGGTCTGCTCCTGCGACGCGTCCATGCGACCTGGAGTGAAGGGAACGTTCACGTCGTAGCCGGCGGCCTTTGCAGCTTTCTCGATTGCAGCATCGCCCGCAATGACGATCAGGTCCGCCAGCGAAACCTTCTTACCGCTTGTCTGTGAAGCGTTGAACTCTTTCTGGATCGCTTCCAGCTTCTGCAGTACCTTTGCAAGCTCCGCCGGCTGGTTGACGGCCCAGTCTTTCTGCGGCTCGAGCCGAATGCGTGCACCGTTCGCTCCGCCGCGTTTATCGGAGCCTCGGAAGGTCGACGCTGACGCCCACGCCGTCGAGACCAATTCAGAAACGGTCAGCCCTGATGCCAGGATTTTCGCTTTCAGCGCGGCAGCGTCTTGCTCCCCAATCAATGCATGATTCACAGCGGGGATCGGGTCTTGCCAAATCAACGTCTCCTTCGGAACAAGCGGGCCGAGATAACGCACGATGGGTCCCATGTCGCGGTGCGTCAGTTTGAACCAAGCTCGAGCAAACGCGTCTGCGAACTGATCAGGATGCTCGTGGAACCGGCGCGAGATCTTTTCGTAAACAGGGTCGAATCGCAAAGAGAGGTCGGTGGTCAGCATGGCTGGCGCGTGACGCTTTGACGGATCGTGCGCATCCGGCACCGTACCTGCGCCAGCTCCATTCTTCGGTTTCCATTGATGCGCGCCCGCAGGGCTCTTGGTCAGTTCCCACTCGTAGCCGAACAGGTTCTCGAAGAAATTGTTGCTCCATTTCGTCGGGGTTGTTGTCCAAGTGACTTCCAGGCCGCTGCCGGTTGCGTGGCGTCCAACGCCCGTTTCGAACTTGTTCCTCCAGCCAAGGCCCTGCTCTTCGACGCCGGCGCCTTCCGGTTCCAAGCCTACCAACGTCGTATCGCCAGCGCCGTGGGTTTTGCCGAACGAGTGCCCGCCGGCAATCAGCGCGACGGTCTCCTCGTCATTCATGGCCATGCGGGCGAACGTCTCTCGAATATCTCGCGCCGCGGCGATTGGATCCGGTTTGCCGTTTGGCCCTTCTGGGTTCACGTAGATCAGCCCCATTTGCACGGCTGCCAGCGGAGCCTGAAGTTCACGGTCTCCGGTGTAACGCTCATCCCCCAGCCACTTGCTTTCGGGGCCCCAGTAGACGACCTCTTCGGGTTCCCACACATCCTCGCGCCCGCCGCCAAAACCGAACGTTTTGAAGCCCATGGATTCGAGTGCGACGTTGCCCGCGAGAATCATGAGGTCGGCCCAGGATATTTTTCGTCCATACTTCTGTTTAATCGGCCACAGCAGCCGGCGCGCCTTGTCCAGGTTCACGTTGTCCGGCCAGCTATTCAGCGGCGCAAAACGCTGCTGGCCAGCGCCAGCACCGCCGCGGCCGTCGCCGGTGCGATACGTGCCGGCGCTATGCCACGCCATACGAATGAACAGCCCGCCATAGTGCCCAAAGTCGGCTGGCCACCAATCCTGCGAGTCGGTCATCAGGGCATGAAGGTCCTTGATAACGCCATCAAGGTTGAGGCTGTTGAATTCCTCAGCGTAATTGAACTCCTTGGCCATAGGGTCGGACAGAGAAGAGTGTTGGTGCAGGATCTTGAGGTTCAGTTGATTCGGCCACCAGTTTGCATTCGTTGTGGTCCCAGCCGCCGTATGTTTCAGTGCGCCGTGCATTACCGGGCATTTGCTTTCGGTTGACAAGTTTCCATCCTCCTCAGTTTGCCTGCAGGCAATGGCCCAAGTGCGAGAGCCCTGCAGCGCCATTAGAGACTAGGCGTGCTGCGGCTATACTTCCAATATATAGTTCGGATACGATAGATAGGCAGAGCCTATAGCAATTTGTGGCGCTGCGTCACAAAGTTCCGGCAATAGTTTTTGCCCGAGCCTGCGAGCATGCCGCAAACGGGACCCGACCTCATGGAACTCCACCAGCTTCGCTATTTTTGCGCTGTCGCCGAAACGGGCTCTTTCAGCCGGGCTGCCGAGCAGTCTCACGTTTCGCAGCCGTCCCTTTCGCAGCAAATCATGAAGCTGGAAGACGAACTCGGCGCCCGCCTCTTCGACCGCCTCGGCCGTTCCGTGCGCCTCACCGAACTCGGACAAACATTCCTGCCGCGCGCCCGCGCCGTCCTACGCGAGCTGGAAGCCGCCCGCGGTGATGTTACCGAACAAAAAGACTCTTTTGGTGGCTCCGTGACCATCGGTGTTATTCCTACCGTGGCGCCTTATCTTCTTCCGCAGCACCTCATGGCTTTCTCGCGCAAGTTTCCTCAAGTGCGCCTCACCGTCGTCGAGGACATCACTCCTATGCTCCTCGATCAACTCCGCGCTGGGAAAATCGATCTCGCCATCCTCGCTCTTCCCATTCGCGGCCACGAGTTCGAGACATTTCCCCTGCTCAACGAACCTCTTTTCGCGGCACTTCCCGCGGGACACAAGTTGGCAAAGCATCGCTCGCTTTCTCTCAAGGACCTTCGCGCCGAACCTTTCCTTCTTTTGCGTGACGGCCACTGTTTTCGAGATACCGCCGTGGCGGCCTGCGATCGCGCCCGCCTCCATCCGCAAATTATTTTCGAAAGCGGCCAGTTCAGCAGCTTGCTCAGCATGGTCGGCGCGGGCATGGGCGTTTCCATCGTCCCGGAAATGGCCATCGAGAAAAAATCGCGTTGTCGTTACGTGCGCATCGACGATCCCTCTTCCACGCGCACCATAGGAGTCGTCGTACTCCGCGGCCGCTCCCTCACACGGGCGCATCGCGCGTTCCTCGCCCACCTGCGCGAATCAGCCTAAGTGACATCGTCCGGCGAATTCCCTCGCGAACGCGAAGTGAAGTTAACTTGTGGCGCTAATCTTGTGCAGAGGAAGCCTGTTGCTTTTCTAAAGAAATCGTCATATCGCGAAAGTTCAGCGTCAAGACCGCGTTGTAAAACAAATCCAGCCCCACGGTCGCATCAAACAACCCATCCGGCTCATGCACGTCGGGAGTAGGGAAGTAGACCAGCGGCGCGGGCCCGCTCAATGTCAAACCGCGAAAACTTTCCTTCTCCGCGGGCGCCTCCTTCATCTTCACGCCGCCATCCGTAAACGGAAAATCCCTCGACTTATCCGTCTTTGCTGCTTCGCCAAGCCCCAGCTTTTCGATCGACGCCGTATAAACGAGCAAAGACCCGCTGTACATCGTGTCCACCTGCGCGGTCACTTTCTTTCCGTTAATTTCAAACCCGTTGGCCACCACAATGGGCGGGCCATCCTTCCCAAACTTGATCAGGGAAAATTTGTCGCAGGCCCCGCTGCATCCCGCCGACGCTGTAAGCAACTCCGAAATCCGCACCTTATGCGCGACAAAATCAATCTGCAGGATGCGGTCCTTGAACGCCGTGTATGCCAGTGTGCCGTCCACATGCGGCATCTGGTTCTGCGAAATCATGTCTCCCAGCACGATCGCCAAAGCTCGCACGCCGATCAGTTTCACGTTCCCGACACTCACCATCGGAATCTCCGTCCGAAACATCCCTGGAGGTGCGCCCGCCGGCAGCGGCGTGGTGGACTTCAAACCAGCCGCTTCAGCAAACGGCGCATCGAGCACGGAATCCACGTTCCCAGTATCAATCCCCATCTTCAAAGCTGGCCCGCTTCCAATCTTCGCTTCAATGCACGGCATGCCATCGCAATCGAGCAAGGGCACTTCCGCCGCAAATTTCACGCGGTTTCCGCTCTGCGCGGTTGCCGTCGAAGCAACGCACACCGCGATAAGGGCGACACTGAAAAATGGAAGCAGAAGTCGGTGCATAGGTCCCCCAGGAAACAAGCTGAATCAGGCATTTAAAAAGTGACGGCTCAAAACTACCATGGTTAGCTTACAGGCAATGCCGTTCGGACAGAAATGATAAGCGGAGAATTTACAAGGATCCAAAAAATGAATTTTGGTGGAGTTGATGGGATTGTTGCCCCGCTATCGAAGAAAGCCGAAGAAAAACCGCTAAATTCCAGTGTTTAAGGCGCGCAAGCGGTTTGTAGCGCGCTCAGGGCACTTGATTTGATCGTCGCTATCTGCTGACTGTTCAAGGTGATTACGTTATGCGGCAGGTCATTCGCGCGAATGTTGAACGGGACGTCCTGATTCGTGTCTGGAAGGCCCGTGCAGCTGGGGTTGCCACACCAGATGATTTCAAAGTCGACCCTCGAGGCGTTTTGGACCTCCGGGTCTCCCGAGGGTTCGCCCCAAGATTCAGTATCAAAAGCGATTGGTCCGGCGAAATAGGCGTTCGGTCCGCCACCTGAGCCCGGGAAGCCGAGCTATGTGCCATTGCCGAAATATTGAATTCTCTGCGACGCCCACGTGTCTGTAGTGGGAACACCATAGCACTGTACAACGAACGACACAGTCGGACGCGAACGGCGCCTTCCTTATTTCTGGAGTCTCGGCAAGTATTTATCGACTCGTGGTATCCACTCCCGGTTTAGAAACCGAGGAAATCCCGGTCATCATAGCAGCCGCTGGGGCCGCGCCCCCGCCGCGCATCTCTCTGGCGGTGAGTTCCGTGAGCATCACCGTAAACGTGCAGGGCCGTGAGGATGACCTCGTCGGAATTGCTAACTCCGCCACGCAGGAAACGGTGGGCGTCGCGGGCTCAATCGTTGCTTATCCGCCTCCCCACCGGCCCCGCCCCCTTCGCTGTCTTTTTCTCGAGACTCGGAAGCTCGAGGAATCTCGAAACTCGGTAAACTCGGCTGCGGAGCAGCAGCGACCGAGCCGAGCCAGCAAGCGCGACTCGGTCGCAACGCTATCTAGTTCAGGAGAGCCTGTTAATTCGACCCACCCAGGAATGCAAAGACTGATGCGGTGCCGATCGGCAGATCCGCTGGAATGGTGCCCGGCTTCAGACCATAAACTCCATTAAGAGCCCCAGCGGCGGTTGATGTAAGCGTCAAGCCTACGTCTTTGAGTTGCAGCACAAAGCCGCCTTCCGCACGAAGGGGCAGAGAAAAACCCGCCGGTAGAACAAGATTGAAGAGCGGAAGACGTCCAACCAGTTTATTATTCACGATCACAATCCCCGTCAGAACAGGTGCCCCTGGTGTTGTGCTCGTCGTGTCGATGACGAAGCTCTGAAGTCGGACTTCGGTGCCCCCGGCTTCCAGGGTCAAGCCCCCCGAGTGAACAATGTTTCCCGCAGCGGAGTCCAAATCAATTGCTCCCCCGGTAATCGGGAAGGTGGCCGTCCCATCGCAAATGCGCGTGGGGGCGACAGTTCCTGCCGTAACACCGAGTGATTCCAAAGCGCCCGTAAATGTAGTGCTCAGCTTGACGCTGGTGAGTCCAGCTTCTACTGTCTTGCTCTTCTGCGCAAACGCAGCTGTAGCCATTAAGCAGGACGCAACCAATACGCCAGTCTTCACGGTGAATCTCTTTAGGTTCATAGCCGAATTCCTCCATTTAAGAAAACGATTTGATGGTGTCGTAACACGCATCTACACCCCTTAACGCCCATCTCAGGCAGACGGATCTCTCATCAGAAAAAAAGTTTTGTAACGGAGGCGGGGCTTACTTAGGGCTTTACTTTTAGGATCTCTTGCCCAGGCGTCAAGACGCTGCCGGATTCCGATTCCTTGGTGACCAGCGCTCCCGTCATGGCCAGCAAAGCCGGACCCGGCGGCACAAATAGGAGTCCTGTCCCGGATCTTTGCAGTTGCACTACACCCACGTTGACAGCCGACAGCGTTCCCTTCCGGTAGAACCACAGCTGGTAGGACCCATTCTCTGGCAAGGCGGGAAGATCGCGAGCAACCAGTAGCAGCCCTCGGTCGTCTTGCCAGAAAACCCGAGCGGATGCTTGTGCGGAGCCCGCCGGCTTCAGATCCAGTTGCGAAAGCCCCGACGATTCCAGCAGCGCGATCATCCGATCATTCTGGGTTGTAATCTCTGCCAGCCGGCTCGAATCGGCTTGGGCTCTGGCTAGCTGCAGATGCGCACCAGACAGCGCTTCTTCTGCCCTGGAGCGGCCTGCCTCCGCCTCTTTTAAGTTAGCGTCCAGTTCTTTTACGCGTGCTTGTGCGTCCGTGACCTGGGCTCTTGCAGCCTTCAACTCCTGATCCGCCTCCAATTTTGCAGCTTGTGCCGCCTGTAGCTCCTGGCGCAATCCCTTTATCGTATTTTGTAACTCCGTGGCCTGAGCCCCTCTCGTGTCGCCGGAAGTTTTAGAGCTCACCTGCAGTTGCTCCTGAAGGCGCAACCGCTCGGCTGCGTTTTGCTGCGCCTGGTCCTGCAGTTCACGCTGCTTGTGGCTGAGACTCACTCCTAATCCGACTGCCGCAACCAGGCAAGCCGCCGCCAGGGCCCAAGGCACCACCGTCCACATTTTCCGTCCTACCGCGGAAGAAATCGGCGCAGGTGCCTTCGTCCAGCCTTCACCGGCAAACCCTAGTCTCTTTCGCATGCGCATTTCGGCGCCTTCCGGCAATGGCTCGTCCGGACTAAGCGTCGCCAATCCTGCTACCACCGCCTGGGCCGCCTGAAAGTCCTGCTGGCAAATCTCGCATCCAGACGCAAGATGGGCGGCCATCTCCCGCTCCGCTTCCTTCTCGAGCGCCCCCAGCGCGAATTGATCCCAATCCTCGTAATGATTCCGGTTATTCGGAGTCATCTCTTCACCGCACCGTGATTGCGCATCGCCTCGCGCAACTTGCTTAACCCTAATCGCATCCTCGTCTTGATTGTCCCCAAGGCTGTCCCCAGCCGGCCCGAGATTTCCCTTTGCGTCAAACCGTCAAAGTACGCTAGCTCAATCACTCTTCTCTGTTCGGAGGGCAATGAGTCCATTGCCTCCCGAACTGCACTTGCCACGAAGGGATCTGACATCGCAGCCATCTCTGGTACCCGCGCTTCTCCCGCTTGCCCATCTATAGTGTTTACTACGCTTTCTAAAGGTCTTCGGTTCTCTCTTCGCTTGTGGTCGAGCGCCAGATTTCGACTCACTGCGTACAACCACGCAATGAGCACGCCCCTCTGCGGATCGAACAATTCCGGGCGATGCCAGAGTTTCCAGAAGGTATCTTGAACTACTTCTTCTGCCGTCCTGCTATCTCGCAATATCCGGTAGGATAGTGAATACACCCGTGGGCCGTGCATCCGGTATAAGGCCATCAGAGCGTCCGCATCGCGGTTGCGGACTCGCTCCATTAGCACTCTCTCTTCCATAGTTCCACACACTCTTTGCCGGTCCTGCAAAACGGTTTAAGCGCAGTTCACTGGTGGCGGGTGCAGTCAACTTTTTGTGTATCGATGCCCCGTCTAAGCCATGCCAGCCGCTGACCCACACAATCTCTCGGACCCAGCTCCACCCCTGCACAAATCTCTGAGCATGCTGGAAGTGGTCCTTGCTTCGAGTTCACCGATTCTACATGGAAATCGGCTGAGCGACCTCTGCTTCCATTTCCAGCAGATCCCCTAAGTCCCGGTGATATTTCTGCGCCCATAAATGGCGATCTTCGCCATCCGTTCCGACAACGGCGTGCCCTTCGCCTCTCCCAATGGTCTTTTCAACTTAAGCAGACTCGCCGTTTGGTGGCTGCGGCTCGGCATTACCATCGAGCGTATCCAGCTTGGCCATCCGCAACAAAATGGCCGCCATGGACGCATGCATCGAACCTTAAAAATCGAAGCTACGCGGCCGGCCGGTTCCAACTTCCTTCAGCAACAAGCCAAGTTCGACGCTTTCGTTCGCGAGTTTAACTACGAGCGTCCGCATGAGCTCTCGACATGAGATGCCCGGCCGACGCCTATACACCCTCCACCCGCCTCTATCGCGGCATCGGAGAACTTTCTTATCCCTTCCACGATCGCACCGCTCTGGTTACCTACTGCGGAAGGATCTGCATTTTCAAAAAGAAAATAAATCTCAGCACTTCTCTGGCGGGTCAAGCCGTCGGTATCAAGGAGGTCGACGATGGCATCTGGCTGGTGACTTTTATGGACTACGATCTTGGTTACATCGATCTGGAGGAAAAAACTCTGCAGCCCTTAAATAACCCTTTTGGCCCGAAAGTGTAAACTATGTCTCCGGAACGTTTTGTAAAGGATCTCTTCGGACCGTACACTTGACCAAATGGTGGAGCCGATGGGATTCGAACCCACGACCTCCTCGATGCCATCGAGGCGCGCTCCCAACTGCGCCACGGCCCCACCGGGCAGTACTTGAAAAGTTTACCACACACCACCAAAAACGGTCCCTGCTCCACGCCTCCGCGTCACGAAATCAACGACAGCCGCGTCTCTGTCAAGTCCAGCTCGTGTTCAATTTTCCGCAGCACCTCGTCGTTGATCCTGCCTGTGTTTCGCAGCATCAAGGCAGTTTCGCGTTCCGTCCCCAGCATGTTCCGTGAGAGTTCCAGATACCGCGCATAAGACGCACGGTCGACTTCAATCCCTTGCTCGTCTTTCCCAACGAGATTTGCCAGCCGGTGCCGATAGCGCTGCTCAATCTCCTTGTAAGCCTCCGCGAGCTGGCCACGGTCCCTGCTGCGCGTCTCTTCAAGGCGCGCCAGAGCGGCTTCGATTATCAAACGCCGGGCTTCCTCTTCTTCGCACTTGTGCTCCGAATCTCCCGCAAGTCCGAGTGCGCGAATGACCGCAGGAAGCGTCAGTCCTTGCAGGACCAGCGTGACGAGAATCACGCAAAACGTCAGAAATACGATCAAATTCCGCTGCGGAAACGGAGCGCCATTCGCCAGCGTCACCGGCAGGGAAAGCGCCGCCGCCAGCGCCAGCACGCCGCGCATCCCCGTCCAGCCAAGCACAAATATCTGCCGCGGCCCCGGCAACTCCGCTTTCTGATGCAACAGGTGCTTGCGAATAAAGTAAGCGAGGGCCGCTCCTGGATACATCCAGACCAATCGCAGCAAAATCAGCAGCCCGCTGAAGATTGCTCCGTAGCGCAGCAGCTGAAGAAAGCTGTACTCGCGAATGTCCGCCAGCACGAAAGGCAACTGCAAGCCAATCAGCATGAAGACAATACCGTTCAGTGCAAACGTCAGCGAATCCCAGACAGCCCACGCCTGTATACGTACACTCGGCGAGAAAAAGTGTGAGCTATGCCGGCTCAAATACAATCCGCAGGCCACCACCGCCAGCACTCCGGAAGAATGAATCGCTTCGGCGGCGAGATAAACCGCGTAAGGAACAATGATGCTCATCGTGATTTCGATGGGCCCGTCATCAATACGCCGGTGAATCGCTTCCACGACGAACCCGATGATCAGTCCAAGAGCAATGGCCGCCAGAGTCAGGTAACTCAGCCGCAAAAGCGCGCTGCCCAACGTCGGGGTTTCGCCCGTTACGACCATCGCCACGCCAAATTCCAGTGCCAGCAAGCCAGTCGCGTCATTCAACAGGCTTTCGCCTTCGAGAACGTCTGTAATCCCGCGTGGCAATCCTACGTTCTTGGCAATTGCCATCGCCGCAATCGTATCGGTCGTCGCCACGACCGCCCCCAATACAAAGCCAAGCCGCCAATCAAATCCCGTAAATACCCATTTGGCAGTGACAGCTACGCCCGCGACGGTAAAACACACCAGTCCGAAGGCAAGCAGGCAAATTCGTACGAGATTAGATTTGAATTCGCGCCAGGGAATCAGCCAGGCCCCGTTATAGAGCAGCGGCGGCAATACCACGAGAAAAATCAGATCGGGATTCAGCGTGATTCGTGGAATCCCCGGAACAAGGCTGAGAATCAGTCCGGCGATAACCAGAACGATGGGGTAAGGAACGCGCAGCTTCCGGGCAAGAATCGCAAAAATCACCACGAACATCAGCAGCAGCAAAAACACCAGCTCAAACGCGTGAATTCCGCCTCCGCTTCCCATCGCGCCTCAGACCTCTTGCCCTGAAGATACCTCACCACTTCCCCGTTGTGTAGGGCCGAGGTTTATCCCGGCGCTCCGCCGCTACATGGCAACGCGAATCAGGACACTACCGGCTCCTGCATCCGCTGGACGGGAAGCAACCCGAGCGTTATCCTGACACTTCGAACTTCCCGTCTGCGCTTACGAGGAAAGGAACATGCAACGAATACTTCACATCATTGAGCTGAACCTGATTAGGCCAAACAGGAAATTTCCCACGATGGCCGTGATCCTGACTGCTCTTTTTTCCCTGACATGCTCGATTTCGCTTGTCGCACAGCAGACCGGCCCGCTTCCGCCGCCTCCGTCCTACACCGCGCCAACGCCGCTACCACAGCCCGGCTCCGGGCCGGTCCTGAAAACTCCGCCGCACCAGTCAACCACCGAATCTCCGCTCTCAACGGACCCGCCCAAAATTCCCGCCGACCAAATCATCGCAAAATTTTCTGCCCGCGAACTCGAGTTCAAAAAAGAGCGCGACAACTACACCTATACCCAGACGGTCGTCGTTCAGACCATTGATGACTATTCTGGCCAGGCCGACGGCGAATACCGCCTCGTCACCGACATCGTGTTTAATCCCCAAGGCAAGCGCTCCGAGCACGACACTTATGCCCCGCCGTCATCCCTCACTCGCGTCATGCTGGATGAACAGGACAAAGAAGATCTTGAGAAGGTTCAACCCTTTGTTCTCACCACGGATGAACTGCCGAAGTACGACGTAAAATATGCCGGCCAGCAACAACTCGACGAGCTCAATACGTACGTCTTCGACGTGGCTCCCAAGAAAATCGAAAAGAACCAGCGCTACTTCCAGGGCCGCATTTGGGTCGATCAGAATGACATGGGCATCGTCAAAACCGACGGCAAAGCCGTCCCCGACATCCGGAAGAGGGGTTCAGAGCATCTCTACCCGCGCTTTGAAACGTTCCGCGAAAATATCGAAGGCCACTACTGGTTTCCAACGTACACGCACGCCGATGACACCCTGAATTTCAGCAGCGGCGGAATTCATCTGCGCATGACCGTGCGTTACGAAAACTACAAACGATTCGGTTCCACGATCAAGATCGGCACGCCGGTCGAGGTCCCGAAAGACAAACCGCAGCAATAATTTGAAATCAGGCCCGCATAGGGATTCAAATTTTTTAATTGGCGCGAACAAAGGAACTGTCCACTTGATCCCGATACGCTCTCTGGTCAAGGGCATCGTCATCGCCATTGTCGTAGCCGTCGTGCTCACCTACCTCGGCGACTACATTTCCGTTCGCATGCGCATGAAGCATTCAACGGCAAACGATCCCTTTGAGACCATCACCGCCCTCCGCATCCTGGCCATCGACGAAAAGGGCAACAAAACCGAATACAGTGTGGACACTATCAATCCCCAGCAAACCGGCACATGCGTCCACTCCCTATTCCCGCATTACGGCGACCCACCGTGCTGGTATCTCAAAAAGAAATTCGCGCAACCCATCCCGATGGCGATTTTTCTTTTTCCCAAACGGCAAAGGTAAGCTGTCGATCGAGAGGAAAAGCAATCGCAGGGTTTTTTCCTGGATGTTCTGAACCTATTCGTGGCGCAAAGCGACTATCGGATCCACTTGCATCCCGCGCCGCGCCGGAATGTAACAAGCCGCCAGCGTTAATAAAAATAGCAGCAGCGCGATAACCGCAATCGTCCGTATGTCGGTGCTGCTCGCGCCAAAAAGTAGGGAAGACACGAAGCGTGTCACGGCCGAAGAAATCAGCACGCCTGCCGCGATTCCCCACACCGCCAACCGGGCTCCGTATTTCAAAATCAATCGCATCACCTCGCGCGGTTTCGCCCCCAGCGCCATGCGAATCCCAATCTCCCGCGTTCGCTGCCCCATCCACTGCGACACCACGGCGTAAAGACCCACAGCCGCGACGGCAAGCGCAAAAAGGCTGAGGCTCCCCAGTATTCCCGCCGCCATGCGCGGCTGCCAGAGAGAATCTTCCACTTGCTCGGACATCGTTTTCACTGCGAAGACCGGCAAGTTCGGATCCAGAGCCGCGATTTCACCTCGAACCGCGGGCAGAAAATCCGCTGGCATTGCCGAAGTGCAAAGCGCCAGCTTTGGCGATCCGTTGTAGTTCTGAAATTCCGGCACATAAAGCAAGAGCGGCGCATCGGCGATCAGCGAGCGATACTTCGCATCCGCGGAAACGCCCACAATCTCGATCGGCGGCCGCGGCGCTCCTTCCCAGGAAGGCCATTCGATTCGTTTGCCTAGCGCGTCTTGATCCGGCCAAAGACTTTGCGCCAGACGCCGGCTCACAATCGCAACAAGCGGTGCTCCGGTGCGGTCCCGTTCCGTAAAATCCCGCCCTTGTCGAATCGGAATTCCCATCGTCCGGAAATAATTCGGAGCGACGTTATTTACATCTACCCGCATGCCCACCTCGAATTCGTGCCCTCGGTAATAGTCCAGCGGCGGCGCTTGCCCCTCATAAAAGATCGAAACGCGGCCGCTCCAATCCTCCGGAGGGACCGTGGCCGCTAGCGTTGCCGACTGAACTCCGGGAAGTCGCTCCACGCGCGCCAGCATCTCCTCGTAGAACCGCTGCGCCTGTGTCTCGGAATATCCCTCGAGGCTCGGCGAAACAGACATCATCAGCAAATTACCGGTCTTGAAGCCGGGATCCTGCGTCACAAGCTGCCGCATTTTGCGGACGGTTACCCCGGCCACAACCAGCAAAGCGAGGGAAAGCGCGATCTGCGACGAAACAAGAATGCTTCTCAGCCGCGATCGCCGTCCACCTCCTTGCGCGTTGTCTTTTAGCGTGGCAACCAGATCGGCCTTCGAAGATTGCAGCGCCGGCGCAAGCGAGAACAAGACCCCCGTCAGTAAAGCCACCAACATCGTAAACCCCAACACTCGCGCATCCGGTGTCGTATCCACCCCGCGCAGCGCGTACAGCGGCTGCCGGAAACCGAGTATCAGTTGGCCCGTCCCCGGCGCCAGCAAAAGGCCGAGTCCCCCCGCAAGCAAGGAAAGCAAGACGGCTTCCGTCAACAATTGCCGTACCAGGCGTCCACGGCTCGCTCCAAGCGCCAATCGCATCGTGATTTCTCTGCGGCGCGAATCCGCCCGTGACAGCAATAAATTAGCCACATTACTGCACGAGATGAGCAGGAGAAGTCCCACGGAAGCAATGAGCAGCCCAAAAAACTTTTCCAGCGCCGCGCGGTCGTCGGGGTCCATCCCAAAGCTGGGAATCACGTCCACGCCGCGGTGCTCGTTGGACTCCGGATAAGCCGCCGCAAGCCGCGCCGCGATGATTTGCAATTCTCCGCGCGCTTCGGCAAGACGGGCGCCGCGTTTCAACCGCCCAAAAATCTCAATCCATCCCGCATTCCGGTTGCGCAAAACCCCGGCGGACATTCGAGGCATGGCCAAAGGCTGCATCGTTAGCGGCACCCACACGTCCGTCGGCGAACCCACCTCCGTCCCTGCAAATCCAGGTGCCGCCACTCCCACAACGTTGAACGCTTGCCCGTCGAGCAGAATATTCTTCCCAACGATTTGCGGATCTAAGCCGAAAACTCTTCGCCAGGCTGCATAACTCAATACCGCGACTGGCGCCTCACCCTCCGACCGTGCATCTTCCGGAGCGATCAACCGTCCTGCAGCGGGATTCACTCCCAGCACGGAAAAATAGTTGCCGGAAACCAATTCGCCAACGATTCGTTCCGTGCTCCCGTGATTCAGCGCCAGGGCCGTACGACAGCGCGCCGCGAGAGCTGTAAAGGATCGAGCCTGGTCGCGGTAATCCAGGTAGTCGGGATAGCCGAAAACAAAGTCGGGATTGTTTTTCTGCAACCGTTCCAGCATCACGATTTCGCCGGGATGCGCCACTCCCGGCACAGGCCGGATCAGCACTGCGTTGATCACGGTGAAAATCGCGGTGTTTGCCCCAATGCCCAGCGCCAACGTCAAAATGCACATCAGCGCAAACCCAGGATTCTTCCGCAATCCGCGCACCGCAAATTTAAGATCCTGCACGAAGGATTCGATCATTGCTGCTCCACCAAGCCGCCGCTCAGCCCAACTCCACGAAGTCGGCATTCTGTTGTCCCGGCTGGCAGGCAAGACGCGCGTACAGCCACAGCTGTTAACGTCTGAGAGGAACTGTTTCGCGTAGGCGAAACTAGAGTGACGCCACCCTCTGAGCTTACGCGCGTTCTAAGTCTTTTAGATGCAACACTTACAAAATTCGCAAGGGGGGCAATTCGACAACGATCCCTCGACGAAGATCCCTTTCGCTAGCCTCAAGGACAAAACCGTCAAATAGCATCCACGGCCGCCTCTGCAACCCCGCTGGGAATCTCGCCTTCCCACCGCGCAATCACCACACATGCCACGCAATTCCCCAGAACACTAACCACCGTCCGCCCCATGTCCATAATCTGATCAATGGCCAGCAGCAAAAACAGTGGCTCTGCCGGAAGATGGAATGTCGCTGCAGCCGCGAAAACAACCACCAGCGACCCACGCGCGACCCCGGCTGTCCCTTTGCTGGTGATCTTCAAGGTCAGCAGCATGACCGCCTGTTGCCAAATCCCCCAATGCAGGCCCGCGGCCTGCACGACGAACAGCAAAGCCAGCGATTGGTAGATCGCGGCGCCATCCATATTGAAGCTGTAACCGGTGGGCAAAACGAAAGCCACGGTCTCCCGCGGCACGCCGAATTTTTCCATCTCCTCGATGGCCAGCGGCAAAGTAGCTTCCGAGCTGGCCGTGGCGAAAGCGATGGTCACCGGCTCCGTCACTGCAGCAATAAATTTTTTGATCGGAACCCGTGCCAAAAGAACGATGGGCAGCAGGACGCCCAGAATAAAAACGATAAGTGCGATATACATCGTGGCGATCAATTTAAACAGCGGCAGCAACACGCCAAGTCCCATGTGCCCCACGGTGTAAGCAACCGCCCCGAACACGCCAATCGGCGCCACATACATCACGAGATTCGTGAACTTGAACATGGTGCTCGCCAGGCTCTCGGCGAATACCAGCATCGGCCGCCGTTTCGCTTCAGGCACCAGCGCCAGCGCCATGCCAAAAAGCACGCTGAACACCACCACTTGCAATACCTGTCCCTCCGCCACGGACTTGGCGATGTTCTCGGGAAAAATATCGGTGATGATCTGCGCCGCGGTATGCGGCGCCGCATTCAGCGTTTCGCCTGTTGTCGACAGCGGAACATGCACGCCTTCGCCGGCACGGCTTAAGGTGATGGCCGCAAACCCAATCAGCATCGCAATCGTCGAAACCACCTCGAAATACACCAGCGATTTGAGCGCAAGCCGTCCGACTTTTTTCAAATCCGCGTGCCCGGCAATTCCCACTACCAAGGCCGCGAACAGCAGGGGCGCAATCACCACCTTGATCAGCCGCAGAAAAATCGCGCCAAGGAATTGCACCTGGACCGCCGCCGCGGGCCAGTCATGCCCAAACTCCGCTCCCGATAGCATTCCCACCAGGATCCACGCCGTCAGCGAGCGCCGCTCCGTCGCCACGCCCGCCAGCAACAAAATCGCAATCCACCGCAGGGCGAGAGGCACCATTGCCGGAAGCGCCAAATGTTGTCCGGTGTCCAGCAGCGAGGCAGCAACAGCCAGCGTCGCTGCCAACAGAGCCGCAACCAGGAGCTTATTTCTCATGGTCATCCCGCAAAAGTCCCTCTGTTTCTTTTAGCCTTCTCTGCCACCGTCATTGAGAATTGTCTTATCGCTGCGATGGCATTGGCCGCGAACGGTATGCCGGATATCCCCACATGTCAATGCCCTCAGGCAACCCCTACCGCATTCCTTGATTCTGAGGGGCATAACGGTCGTAACTCGGGGGTCGCGAAAGGGAATTGTGCGGCGGCAAGTGCGTCGCCGCCCTTGAACGCTTTTTTGCGCGAGGTGTCCTTATGCGTCGTGTTTGTTGGGCGATTTTTCCGGCTGTTGTCTACTGCGCATTTTCCGCCCTTGCCACGGCGCAAGACCAATCGGTGCCTAAGAGCGGCGCCACAAACCCGCCCAGCAAGAAAGAACACAAGAGCAAGGCCAGCAAACTGGCCAAAGAAAGCGCGCCCTACACCGCCTGGCTGAACGAAGACGTCACTTACATCATCACAAAAGAAGAGCGAGAGGCGTTCTTGCGCCTCAGCACCAACGAAGAGCGCGACAGTTTCATCGAAGAATTCTGGCGCCGCCGTAATCCGGATCCCGAGTCCCCTGAAAACACATATCGCGAAGAGCACTACCGCCGCATCGCCTACGCCAACGAGCACTTTGCTTCCGGAGTTCCCGGCTGGAAGACCGATCGCGGCCACATCTATATCCTCTGGGGCCCGCCCGACGAGATCGAATCGCACCCGATGGGAGGCACCTGGGATCGTCCGCCAGAGCAGGGCGGCGGCTCGACCACGACTTATCCCTGGGAGCTCTGGCGCTACCGTCATTTGGAAGGCATCAAAGAGAACGTCGAAATCGAGTTCGTCGACAACACCGGCTCTGGCGAATTTCATATCACCAGTGACCCCGGCGAGAAAGACGCCTTGGCTAAAGTGCCCGGCGCCGGCCTTAGCACTCTCGAAGCGCTTGGCCTGTCCACAAAAGCGCGGCGATTCACGAACACCAACGGCACCACTCTGCCCGCGGCACTCGGTGGCTCCGGAATAGACGAATTCGAGAATATTGACACGTATTTCAAAGTCCAGCGCCCTCCCGAACACTTCAACGATCTCTCCGCGATGGTCACCGCGCGCATCATCCGCAATCAGATTCACATGGATTACCGCTTTGACTTTCTCCGCGTAACCCGCGAATCCGTACTGGTCCCGATCACTCTTCAGGTCGCCAATCGCGATCTGAATTTCAAGAGCAAGGACGGGCTGGAATCCGCCGTCCTGAATCTTTACGGCCGCATCACCACGCTCAGTGGCCGCGTCGTCCAGACTTTCGAAGAAGTCATCTCCTGCGATCTCCCCGATTCCCTCTTCGAGCACTCGCTGAAACTCTCCTCCATTTATCAAAAGTCCGTACCGCTGCGCTCCGGCTTATATCGCCTAGACGTCGTCGTTAAGGATGCGCAAAGCGGAAACGTCGGCGTAATTGATGCTCCCATCCGCGTTCCCCTTTACGAAGAGGAGAGGCTGGATGCCAGCACGCTCGTACTTGCCGACCAAATTCATGCCGTCGCCGCATCTCAAGTTGGCCAAGGCCCCTTCGTTCTCGGTTCGTACCGAGTTCGTCCGCGCATCAACCCGGAATTCTCCACCGCCGACAAAATGGGCGTCTTCCTCCAGCTTTACAACCTGATGCTCGATCCCGAGACGCACAAGTCTAACGTCTCCGTCTCCTATCGCGTCACCAAAGACGGCCAGCAAATCTGGAAGGAGGACGAATCCGCCGGGCAACTCAACCAGGCCAGGGAACAAATCACCATCGAGCGCAATCTTCCGCTTGCCTCTCTCGTGCCGGGACTCTACACGCTTGAGGTCTACGTCCTCGACCTCCTCACCAACCAAACCATCTCGCGCACCGCCGACTTCATCGTCAAGCCTCCGTCCGCTGTCAAACCAATCGCCAACCTCGGTCCTGGCGGCTCGCCTCGGGCGCAGAGCGCAATTCTCTGATTCAGCTCGCCTGCCCTAAAAATCAACGGCCCCGCAGAATTTCTGCGGGGCCGCCGGTAGTCTGTCTGGAATTGGCTGAAGGCGAAAGGCCTTTTGCGAATCCAAACTTCGCTTGGACTTAAAGGCTCACGCCTTAAGCCTCAGCCACCTCACGTTTACCACTTAAATCGGAATTTTTCATGTTTGTTGGATCAACCTCCTTTCCCGTGTAAGCCCATAATAATTTCATGCCGGGGCAAATTCAATATGGAAGTTGCGGCTTGTTCTTCTAATGGCGACGCGCGCCAGCGGAGCAAATTTGTACCCGTTGGCACGCACGATTCATCAAAATTCCCGCGTTGCTAACCCAAGGAGGCCCTTATGTCGAAGTTAGCGAAGAAGGTTGCACTCGTCACCGGCGGTTCGCGAGGAATTGGCGCCGCGATTGCCAAGCGCCTGGCCGCGGACGGCGCAAGCGTTGCCATCACTTACACGAAAGGTGCCGACGCAGCCGCAGCGGTTGTAAAAGAGATTGAACGCGCGGGCGGAAAGGCAATCGCGATTCAGGCGGACGCCGCAGACCCCAAAGCGGCTTCCGCCGCCGTAGACAAGACCGTTGCGTCGCTGGGCCGTCTGGATGTGCTTGTGAATAACGCAGGGACTGCATTTCCAAAGAAGTTTGAAGAAGCCACGCCGGAGGAACTGGACCGCGTGATTGACATCAACATTCGCGGCGTCTTCTTTGCGACGCAGGCAGCGCTAAAGCAGATGAACAAGGGCGGCCGCATCATCATGATCGGCTCGTGTGTCGGCGAAAAGAATATGACGCCGGGATTGGCGCCTTACTCGGCCACGAAGGGAGCCGTGAAGATGTTTACGCAGAGCCTGTCGAGAGAGGTGGGCGACCGCGCGATTACCGTCAACAACGTCCAGCCGGGACCAATTGATACGGACTTGAATCCCGCCGCGGGCGATTGGGCCACGCCTCAGAAGGCCAACACGGCGCTGAACCGCTACGGAACCGTTGATGAAGTCGCCGCGCTGGTAGCTTTTGTCGCCAGCCCCGAAGCGTCCTACATTACCGGCGCGAATCTGACCGTTGACGGCGGCACCAACGCCTGACGCCAACCCACCACGCGAGCATTCACAAACCAACTCGCGTTAGCTGGCTCTAAACCAAATTGCACCAAGTTGATCGGGCACTTAGCCAGTCATCGGGAACGGCCATGGAGAGAAGCCAAGGCATAGCTACGGAACCGGGATGCTGATTTCGATGACCGTTCCTTTTTCGTCCGAGATGATTTCAAGGGTGCCGTCGAATTGCCGAATGCGTTCCCGCATGCCCCGGAGGCCTACCCCGGAGGTCTTGCCTGACTTGATTTCCTGGATTTTTGACTTAGGGATGCCGACGCCCTCATCAACGACTCGTATGGAAACCGCGACAGGGTTGCGGGTGAGAGTGACGACGGCCCGCTCGCTTTTGCTGTGGCGGTGCGCGTTCGTCAGGCATTCCTGAATTATCCGAAACGCGGCAATCTCCGTCTCGAGCGGAAGCCGCCCGAAATCGTCCGGCATTTCGAGGACAATCTCCATGTTGCTTCGCCGGTTGATGCCCTCGAGGTAGCATCGGAGCGCAGACGGAAGCCCGACCTCATCCAGCAGAGGAGGATGCATGACGTGGGAAATGGTACGGACCTGCGCCAAGATTTGATCAGTCATTTCGATATTTTCTTCCAACGCGGTTTGAGAGCGTTTGCTCAAATGCTCTTTTTCTCGGCCAATCATGGACTGATTCATGGACAGCGCGGCCAGCATTTGGCCGACACTGTCATGAAGCTCCCGGGCCACGCGGCGCCCTTCCTGGTCTTTGGCTTCGATCAAACGAATGGATAATTCGCGAAGTTGTTCTGTGTGGTCGAGCACTTCTTTATTTCGATCTTCCAACTCGGCGGTTCTCGCACGCACCTGGCGATCCAAAGTTTCGGCAAGAAGACTCAGGCGCTTTTCGCTCTCTCGAAGCATTTCCTCGAGTCTCTTGCGGCTCGTTATATCCCGCGTTGAGCCGGCCACGAATTCCACGTTGCCATTGCCGTCGATGACCGGACGAAATATGTATTCGTAATAGCCGCCTGCGCCGGTGGGACTGGTATAAGGAGTCTCATCGACGAGGCCGGACTTCGTCTGGAATACCGACTCAACCTGGCGCTGCAGCTTGGCGGCAAGTTCGTCCGGATATTTAAGGTCGTAGAAGTTCTTGCCCACGGCTTGATCCAGTTTCAAACCCCAGAGATCGAGCAGCGCCTGGTTTACAAAATAGAATCTGCCAGCGCGATCGAAGATGTAGGCAAAATCCGAAATGGAAGACAGCGTGATATCAAGAATTTGAGACTGCTGGGCAAGGCGAAATTGCAAAGCCTCGGCTTGTTTGTCGGATTTTTTACGTTCGGTAATATCGATCAATACGCCAGGAAAATATTTCGGCTTCCCGTTTGCGTCACGTTCCACTTTGCCGCGCGCTATGACCCAGGCTATCGTGCCGTCTTTCCTGACAATGCGGTACTCCGTTTCGTATCTGTCGTTTGGTCCTTGTAATGCGGCTTCGATTGCACTGGATACACGAGCCCGGTCGTCGACGTGAATGGCCTCAATGTAACTCGCGATGGGGCCACCCGAAGCATCTTCGGGACTTATATCGAATAAGCGAGCCAGGTTTGCGTCAGCGATGACACGGTTTTGGACGATGTCCCACGTCCAGGTGGCAACTTCGTTAGCGATTAGAATCGATTCCAAACGCTGCGCCGTATCAAGCAGGAGTTTCTGGGCGTGTCTCTGCGAGGGACCAGCGGTTTGCGGGTTCCGTCGGCTTCGTCTAACCTTAGGGGCCTTTATCTTCAAAATGGTATACCGCCAACCGCGCATTATAACATCGGGTCTGCCAATCGGAAGGACGTCAAGCTACTCCACGTCAAGCCTATCGGATTTCCGCTGACCAATAAGAACAGTCGATTTCACGGCTAAGATTGGAAATATCTTGCCTTCTTGAGGGGCGAAATCGACAGATAGAGGAATTCCCTTGGGCTTCCCGGCGCTCGCTTAATTCAGTGCAAATCGTCTAAAGTGGTTCTGCAATCTCCTGGAATCTGGGGTCATCATGAAACGTGCGGCGTCTTGTTCTGTCGTCCTTTGCGTATCGCTTTCTTTTTTTGCGCATTCTTCCGTTGCGGCCCCTACTGCGAAAGCTGTTGTCTATAAAGTTGGCGTAGCCACACGTCCATTCACTCCTGCCGAACCTTTCGACTGGCGCGGCGCGAAAACTCATACGCTTATCACCGACATTTGGTATCCCGCCGAAGCTAATGCCCTTGAGATGCCTCAATGGATTGGCCCGGCCGATTCACCTTTCGCCAGCGCGGGGAAAGCTGCTCCTGACGCCCCCATTATTGCCGCTCCCGCAAAATTTCCGCTGATTTTGCTTTCTCACGGCACCGGCGGCTCCTCGAAAATGATGGCTTGGCTCGGGACCGCACTGGCCTCGCACGGCTTCATCGCGGCCGCGGTCAATCACCCTGGGAATAACTCGCTCGAAGACTACACTCCTCAGGGTTTCTCACTTTGGTGGGAACGAGCCAGTGATCTGAGCGTTCTGCTCGATCAAATCCTTGCTGACTCTACTTTCGGCGCGCACATTGACGCAAAGCGTGTGGGCGCCGCCGGTTTTTCACTTGGCGGCTTCACGGTCATCGAAATTGCCGGAGGTATCGGCGAACTTTCGCGCTACCAGGAATTTTGCAAATCCCCCAAGGCCGATCGTATGTGTGGCGACCCGCCGGAATTTCCCGGCCTCTCCGCCAAAGTCGCTGCCCTTGCCAGAAGCGACGCCGCCATGCAAGCCGCTCTTCTCGATGCAGCCAAATCCCACCGCGATCCGCGCATCCGCGCCGTTTTCGCGATGGCGCCCGCCCTCGGCCCGGCGTTTTCTCCCGAATCTCTCGCCAAAATTAACATTCCAGTTCAGATCGTCGCCGGCGCGTCCGATACGGTCGTTCCCATAGAAACCAGCGCCAAATTCTTCGCTTCCAAAATCCCCGGCGCCCAGCTCACTGTCTACCAGGCCGTCGGTCATTACACGTTTCTGGCCACCTGCCAGGAACTCGGCGACCGCACTCGCCCGGAACTTTGCGTCGACCAGGCTGGCATCCTGCGCAATGAAATCCACGCGCAAACAGCCACGATGGCCTTCCACTTTTTCGAAACCAATTTGAAGTAGCTTCTCTTTGACGCAGGTCTAACTTGGCAGCACAAACCTCTTTTTCGGCAGGCGCTTCTCCCGGTACAAATCCCGGTCCGCTGCGCCCAAAATCTCGTGAATCGTTTCTCCATCCTCTGGATAAACAGCCATCCCAATACTGACCGAAATCTTTGGCTCTTCGCCATCTTCCGCAAGCCGCCGCGAAATCCGCTGCGCTACCAGCCGCGCCGCTTCCAACTCAGTCTCCGGAAGAATCACCACGAACTCGTCGCCGCCATACCGCGCCGCCGTATCCATCTCGCGCGAATACAGTCGCAGCATATCCGCCAGCCGGCAAAGCCCCCGGCTGCCTACAAGATGCCCGTGTGCATCGTTAATGTTCTTTAAACCATCCAAATCCAGCAGCAGCACCACAAAGTGCCGCTCCGTCCTTCCAGATCTCTTGATCTCCGTCTCCAGAGCCTCGATGAGCTGGCGGTAATTCGCCAGCCCCGTCAGCGGGTCGCTCACCGCCAGACTCCGCACGCGGTCCTCGGCGCGCTTGTGCTCGGAAACCTCAGCAGCCAGCGCCAGAGTTGTAATCGCGATAATCCCCATAAACGCCTGCATCAAGAGCAGGGAAGCATTCTGAGAGTCCCGCGCGAACGGCCCGTACCTGTGCATCGTTCCCCAGCACGCAATCCCGGCCAGCACGCACAGCGCCGTCGCCGCCTCGCGCTGCCCAAACCGAAACCCCACCCAAATCAAGAACGGGATGCACAAATACTCGAGCGGATAATTCTTCAACTCGCCGTGAAAAAATCCGCCGAACAAAATCCAGCTAATCGCGTTCAACCCCACAGCCAGGGACCCAGCCTCGACCCACTGCCTCCGGTTCCAGTTCAGCCGGGAATTCTCTTTCCACAGCAGCAGCAGCGGCGTCACCATAACCGCTCCCACCGCGTCGCCCAGCCACCACGTTAGCCAGATCGACCCATAGGCCGCCCAGTTCGCAAACCCGGCTGCCGCCAGCGTCGTTACCCCAGTCGTCGCGCTGATGGCTGTCGCCGCCAGCCCAGCCAGCAGGGTAAACTTAAAAATATCCGAGGCCCGTTCAAAAGCTTCCTTGCCTCGCGCAAACCGCGTCACCAGATAACAAGCCGCAACTGCTTCCAACGTATCGCCAAGGGCCGCGATCGCCGACGTCCCAAGCGTTCCAACCGTCGTCGCGTTAACGAGGAACGCGCCTACCAAAATCCCCGGCCAAACGCGGTAGCCGTAGACCAGCAAGGCCGCAATGGCAATCCCGGTACAAGGCCAAACTGCCGTGGCGCTGGCGTGTACATAGGCCAGCTGCAGGCCCAGCTTCCCGGCAACAAAGTACACTCCGGCCAGTCCAGCTGCGATCCCCGCATTTTTAAGTACTTCGGCCCGCGTCATCCCGCATTCTCCGCCTCCCGGCACTACACTAGGAGGCCGCAAATAACCGAAAATCGATACTGGCTACAGCGCATACGACGAGCGTCTCGTTTGAAGCATTCTCCGAGCCAAAACGCCTCAATCGCCAATAATCTTCTATTTTACTGGACGTTCCTTGCGAGTGCTGTCCAAACTTACTACTTTTGCCAGTCTGATTAATACCTTGAAAGCTTCGCACGCGATCCACGCCATCATTTTCATTTATTCCCACGAGTACGAGGCACACCTATTGCCCCTTCTTTCCGAACCGGCGGCGAAGCAACCCATCATGCCAAGAGGGCCTCCTCCGGGCGATAGGTCAAACGTCCGGGCAAAACCCACCTATGCTCCTAGTACCATCTCCGCAGGCATCGGGCGGAAAGGGGAAGGAAGGGCTAAAGTCTGCTCTTAGAATGCTTTACGTCATTAACCATCACGCCAACCAGACGCAACCGACGTCCGCAACTCGTGTTTAATAGATAGAGTAAGGTGTGCGCATGCAAATTGCCTCGAAAAGAATCATCCTTATAGGGATAGCCGCGCTCTTTCTCGTCGCTTTCTTTGCGCGCGCCGCTCACCGCGCCCGCGCCGCAGCCGTTGGCAGCAAATCCCAGACGATGCAGTTCGATGGGCGCACGCGACGTTACATCCTGCATGTGCCTAGCGGCTATGCGACGAGCAATCCCGGCGCCCTCGTCTTGGTGCTACACGGCGCCACGCAAAGCCCTACTTCCGCCGAAACCATGTCCCGCATGAGCGATCTAGCCGACAAAAACAACTTCCTCGCCGTCTACCCCAGTGGCACAAGCCGCAACCCCGACGACCGCATCCCTACCTGGAACTCGGGCGCTTGCTGCGGCTACGCGATGGAAAACAAAATCAACGACGTCGGTTTTCTGAGCGCCCTGATTGATCAACTCCGGAACACGTACTCGATTGACGCGAAGCGCGTTTACGTCACAGGTATCTCGAATGGCGCCATGATGTCTTATCGCCTCGCGTGCGAACTCTCCAGTAAAATCGCGGGCATCGCTCCAGTGGAAGGCGCTCAAGACATCCCTTGCCAGCCCAGCGAACGCGTTTCCGTCTTGATTTTTCACGGCACCGACGACCATCTCGTCCCCTTCAACGGCGGCAGCACGCCTTTTCAATTGGGCTCTAAGCGTTCCGACGCATCCGTCGCCGACGCCATCCAGTTTTGGGTAAAAGAGGATGGCTGCAACGGCACGCCAGCTCACGAAGAAACTGCCGAGGTCCATACTGATTTTTACACCGGCTGCCAGTCCAATACCGCTGTTAGCCTCTACGCCATCCAGGGTGGGCATCACATGTGGCCCGGTTTAACCATCAGCGGCAACCATGTCCCCGCCAGCGACTTGATCTGGCAATTCTTCGCAGCCCACCCCAAGCCCTAGTTCCGCTCGGCCTGTTTGGTCCAGCCTCCCGTAAATTGTCAACTTTTCGCTGCCTCAATACTTATTCCATGCATCCAAGCGGTTGTACCGTCTCTGAATTTGTTGATCCTTCGGGGTGGCTATTGACCCTGGTTTGGTTAGCGGCACTTCTTCTAGCGTTTGGCTTTGCACTGGCGGGCGCGGGAGACCTCAAGTGGAGGCTCTTCAACCTTGCCATCACGCTAGGTTGCATGTCTATTGGCTACGGCCTTGGCTATGCGGCGGGTCTCGGCAGCAAGAACCTGGGAAGTGTGCCCCACGCGGCGTTGCCTTTCTCAATGATGTTCGGAGTCGTCGCGGCCCTTGCTTGTGTCTGGGGGAACTCCGCGCGCGGCAAGGACTAGCCTTAGATCCGTAGGGGCTCCTTCGGACCACTGCGTAGTATTCTCGTTACTGAATCTTGTTACTGCTTTGGGCGTGCCTGACCACGACGATTGTCGTACTTCGATCCACATCCACGTCTTTGTAAGCCGGAATATCAATCACCAAAGTCATCTTCCTGATCTGCGGATATCTCTTCATGATGAAGCGACAAATATTTGTGCCAAAAAGCTCGTAGAAGTCAGCCTTGTCTGGATAGTCCTTCGCAAACTGGATGATGTCGTCTCGCACCAACTGAAAGTAAGGAAAAATATTCGCGGGCACAGCATGCCCCTGCGGATCAAACCCTCCACCCGCCAGCGTCCCTGCATATTCATATTCCACATGAAACGAATTCACCTGGCCCTCGAACTGGTGATTTGTCACCAGTTTCGCAATATCAAACCGAAACGAAATCGTTTCCGCAAGCGATTTGTCAGCACCAGAAGCACTCTCGCTCGCCGCCGCGTGCACTGCGGTGCCGCCAGTTGTTGCCTCCTTCGCGGTTGCGGCCGCGGCGGCTCCGGCCGCTTGCGCGCCGCTGGCCTGTGAGTTACAAAACGAAAAAAGAAAAGCCAACCCAATTGCCAATAGTCTCCGCTTCATAGAATTCCGCATTGAACTCTCCTCTTTAGCATTCGTGGCCATACAAAAGGAAGAAGAAGGTACGCGAACCTAAAGGTTCGCCACTACGGTTGCTTCATGACTTCGAGTTTTTTACTCACCCAAATAAACCAACAGCAACGCGATACCATTCACCGTAAACATACGAAACGCTGGCATCTCGCCATTCCAGACTACCGATTCCCACATCATGAACCACTCCCCGCCAACGGTAATAAACGCCAACCCCCACAAAAATGCCCCCAACCAAAGCCCCGCCAAAGCCCAAGCCTTTGCCCCGCGAAATTCCTCCGCCCGAAATCGCAACCCCATCCGCACCGCGCCAACACCACACAAAATGCCAGCCGCCGCCTCCCAAACAATGATTCCCACATACCCCAAATGATGCAGGGCAGGAGAAGTCATCGCATGCCAAGCCACATGCGGATCAAACGCGATCGAATCCATGCTCATTACATGCTTCACATAATTAAAGTTAGTCCCATAATCCAGAACATTGTTAAACGCGACCAACAAGTAGTACGCCGCCATCATCAAGACAATCCCCAATTGCCCAAACCGCATAACTGTCTTCATAGGGAGGAACTCCTAAACTCCGAGCGCGCCCATCATAAGTGCTAATAGCCCAACCCAGGGCCGAAATGTCTTCCTTCGGGGGAATGTCGTCCCAGAAGAGGGTTTGTAACTCCTTTAGATGCAACACTTGGGAAAATTTGCCCGCAAGTTGTTTACAATCAACACTTACAATAACGCAAGGGTCTAAGGAGCGCGGTTAGCGTAAGGTAGGCACTCTTGACTGTCTCTTTCCGCGCTCTTCCACCACCGGTTACGGAGCACGCCCTGTCCTGTCCAACCGTACTGTTGCGCCATCCTGCAACAAGGTGCCAAAATGACCTCTGTAACGCCGCTCCATCGGGAAACATCTCCGCTCTTTCCGGTGTCTAAAGAAATTGAGAGCGGACATCGGGCCCGGCATCCGCCGAGTGCCGAGCCCGGTAGCAAGTCGCTCCCAGCAGCACCGGGATCGAACTCGCAAGAAGGCCTGGGTCCTTCGTTCTAACTTGGGACCTATCAGCAGGGTGACCCGAGCAGCATAAAGTCGGGTCGGGAAGGCCGGCAGTGTCCGAATGGGCAGGAGCCCTTTCTTGGGGCCGCGATGAAGCCGAACTCGTCTCTGAGCTGCAAGCCGGCTCGGAAACGGCATTCGACTGGCTGGTCACGCATTATCACGCCCCGGTCTATAACCTGATCCTGAGCATGCTGGGCGACACCTCCGACGCCGCCGACGGCTCCCAGGAAGTCTTCTTGAAAGCCTTCCGCGGCATCCGAAAGTTCCGCCAAGGCAGCTCTTTGAAGACCTGGCTTTATCGCATCGCCATTCGCGAAGCGCTGAATCACAAGCGCTGGTTCAAGCGTCATCTGCAGAAGAATGTTTCCATAGACGCGGCGCCCGAAGAAGGACACGCGCAAATCGAGATTGAAGATCTAGGCGCAACGCCGTTCGAGCAGCTGGCTTCGCGGGAAATTCAAGTTGCTGTGCAGCATGGGCTGCAGGAAGTTCCCGACGTATTTCGCACCGCGGTCATCCTTCGCGATCTCGAAGGCTTGAGTTATGAGGAAGTGGCCGAAGTGCTGGAGTGCAGCGTTGGCACGGTGAAATCGCGGATCCTGCGAGGACGCCGCGCATTGAAAGAGGTTCTTGAGCCGATGCTCCGAGAACACGATTCGCACAGCTTTTCGCTCTCCCAAGGTAACGTGCACGGAATTGAGCACAATGCACTGCACGACAGTGCGCACGGTGCATGGGCCGAGCGGCAACCATCTCCCTTCGGCGACGCGTACTCCGCGGCGCGGCGCATGAATGATTCTTCGCGAGACTCGCAAGACATATCCCTGCGACCTAGTGCCGCAGGGGAGGGGCTCCCATGAAGTGCACCACGGTAGGAACAAAATTGGCGGGCTATCTGGACGACGCTCTCACCGGCACGACATCGGACGCCGAGCGCGTAAAAATTGGCGAACATCTGAACGGCTGCAACGCGTGCCGCGCCGAACTCGAAACGTACCGCAAGCTTTCCGTGCTGCTTTCGCGTGTGCCGAAAGACGCGCCTCCTGCCGATCTCGCGGTGCGCATCAAAGTGGCCGCGGCGCAAGCGCAACCTTCGCGGGATTGGGCCAGTTTCGTTCGCGCGGTGCGTGACCGTGGCGAGATTCTTCTCGACAACGTGTTTCGTCCGCTCACCGTTCCAGCTACCGGCGGAGTTTTTTCCGCGATCGTGATTTTCGCTCTGGTGCTGCAACTGATGATGCCTGGCACAACGGTGCGTGCCACGTCGAATGACGTCCCGCTGAATATCCTGCGGCCTGCGGAGCTCGTATCGCTTTCTGAATACCCGCAATCCTGGGCCACCGACCAGCACGAACCCGAGCTTTCTCTGCCCGAAGGCGTTCAGGTTTATGTGACGGTGGACGCCCGCGGCCAGATGATCGATTACGAAATTCTATCCGGGCCGGCGAGCACGGAGTTGCGCCACGAGCTTGACCAAATGCTGCTCTTTTCGCGCTTCAAGCCTATGCTGAGTTTCGGGCGGCCGACTTCCGGTGGACATGTCATCTTGAGCTTCAGCGCTGTCCGCGTCCGCGGCTAACCCCCCATGAAAAACAGCGGCGTGCAAAGAACCGCTTTCGCGGCCGGCATTGTCTGCTTACTGGTTTTGGTCATGGCGGCCATTTCGCAAAATCGCCCGCCGTACGCAACACCTTCCCAGGCGGCGCCATCAGAGGCCACTCCACCTCAGGCAACTGCGCCGCATCCTGTTTCGAATACCGTGCAGCCCTCTAGCGACGAGCAAGCCCTCTTCGATGCGGTCAACCGCGAGCGCATTGCTGAACATGTGCAGCCGCTCCAGTGGGATTCCATTCTTGCCAGGGCGGCACGGTCCCATGCTGTCGTTATGTCTCGTAATGGCGACCTTTCGCATCAGTACCCCGGGGAGCCTTCACTGGAGCAGCGCGCCGCGCAAGCCGGCGCCCGCTTCGCCAACATCGCGGAGAACGTTGCGCTCGGTCCCGACGCGGCGGAAATCCATGATGGCTGGATGCATTCTCCAGGTCACCGGAAAAACATCCTCGATCCCGATGTCACAGCGCTTGGAATCGCTGTAGTGCGGGGTCATTACAGCCTTTATGCCGTTCAAGATTTCTCCCGCCCCGTCCCCGACCTGACCGTCGCCCAACAGGAACAAAAGCTGATTTCTCTGCTCTCGCCGATTGGGTTGAATTCTGCCCAAGCGACGGATGACGCGCGCAGAACCTGTGCGATACCGAGTGGATACAGTGGCCGGCCATCCGAAGTATTGCGCTATGAGACGCCTGACCTCAGTAAGCTACCAGACGAGCTGATCAAAACGCTGCACGCCAAGCCCTTCCATAGAGCCGAAGTAGGCGCATGCCCCACGACCGAAGCGGTCGGCTTCGTGCGCTTCCGTTTCGCGCTACTGCTTTATTGAACTGTGGTGCAATGTGCTCATTTCGGCCCGTTGTGCGTTACCACAATTGTCCATTGACGCGGTATAAACGCGAGGCTATTTTGGATGTGCGTTGTTGAAGCCCCAAGGTGTTGGGCGAAGGCTTGGCCCATGACGATCATTCTTCGGATGTCCTCACTCCTCCTGTTTTCCTTACTCCTCCTGAAAGGCGGAGACGACTCCACTCTGCCGCGAACCTCCGGAATAAAAATGACGGTTCGCTATTCTTCCATCGCGAACGAAACGGAGATGACGACCTATTTCCGCGGGGACGCTAGGCGGCAGGAAACCAGCAATGTGACGGACAGTCGATACGGCCCGCGTCTTGCGTTCATCGAGCGATGTGACCTGGGGCAAATTTTTGAATTAAACCTCGACCAGCGGCAATATGACTCGTACCCGTATCCTCCACCACTCCCTACGAAAGAGCAGATGGCAAAATGGGGACCGAAGGAACAGGAGTACGTACCGCCAGGTCCGCCAACGTCCCGAATTGAAGTCACGACGAAGGACACCGGCGAGCGAACAGATTTTTTGGGACACCAGGCCCGTCACGTAATCGTCACCTCGAAAGAGACTCCGCTCGCGGGTTCGCATCGCTATGCGCAAGAGTCCGTTACGGAGGGGTGGTATATCGATCTCAAGACGGATATTTCCTGCGAACCCTGGTGGCGGACTCGCGAGCGCCAGAAGGGATTTTCATATCTTTCGGCAGGAAATGCTCCTGAGCGGGTGGAGTTTGTCTCCATTGGAACACCGGAAGCTGGATGCGAGGTGGAATCAAAAACCACCGTTAAAAGCCTATATGTCTCTAACGATGGAAAGACGAGAGAGGAAGTTTCCAAGAGCAGAGTAAAGGTCCTTGATTTTGCGGAAGGGCCGGTGGACCCGGCGAACTTTGAAGTGCCTGCGGGATTCAAAAAAGTGCAAAGAATAAGTCGCAGCGAGCCCCAAGGAGAGCGCAGCTCTTTGAGTGTGGGTTGGCAACATTTCGTGCTGACGTTGGAAGACGTCGTCAATTGATCAAACGGCTCATCAATGCAGGAGGGGCCGAGGCTATACGTCCTGCTTCCACATTTTTGTTGCTTCTCATCTTTCCTCTGCTGATTCCCGCGTTGCTGGTGTCTAACGTGCCGCTGGAGACTGCGCCGCGAGCGGCTGGAATTATCATGACGGTCCAATACGAGTATGGCGAGAGGAACAGCGAAGAGGTAATTTACCTTCAAGATGATCACAGGAGGAAAGAGTATCGAGATGAATATTACGGGACGACGCGTGCGGACGGAACAGCGGATGTTCGGTACGGCCCGCGTGTGGCATCCATAACGAGATGCGATCTTGGACAGAAATTCGATCTGAATCTGGAGGATCGACAGTACGAAGCGTGGCCGTATACGCAAACGGCTATGGCTAAGGCGGAAAGCGCGGCGCAAAAGCCTCTCATTCCGCAAGCAGGTCCTCCGGGCCCGCCGACGGTACGGATCGAGGTGACGAGGTTCGACACCGGAGAACGGAAGAATTTTTTTGGGCATGTGGCCAGGCATGTCATCACGACGACCAAACAAACGCGACTGGCGGGATCAAATTTTCAGCCTCTGGAATTTGTAAGCGACGGGTGGTACATCGATGTTGAGACTCGGCTTTCCTGTGAACCATGGGCTACTTCGGGAATAGGACTTCACGACAGGCGAATGCCTCCCCGCGGATCGACCGAGAAGTACGATCTGGTTGAGAAGGGCGTCCCCGAATCCGGGCTTGAGGTGGAATGGACTTTGCACAGAATTCTGACGGAGCCCGATGGCACAAAGAAAGAACTTGTTGGTTCCAGCAACGAAACCAAAATCACACAATTTGTAGAAAGGGCGCTCGATCCGGCGCTATTCGAGGTTCCGTCGAGCTATCGGAGAGTGCAGACGATCGACCGTAATCCGCCGATGACGCTTACGGAAGCGTGGGACACCACTCGAATCTGGCTCAAGGGCATGACCGACCGGCTTATTCATTGAAACGGAAGACTTTTCGACGAAGCGGTTGAATCTCTAAAGGAAACGAAATACAATACCCGCCATGAATCGCGGCGCTTACTCTTATTGGTTTCGATTTTGGTACCCACCCACCTAGGAGGCGAGGGGCGATTCTGTAATTGCAAACGCGGAAAGGAATTTAGCCCACTCGCAGCGAGTGGGTTTTTCATTTTTAGGGCACAGTTTTTTTGCCACCGTGCAGGTTGGCAAATTTGCGAGGGCATGCGCAAAGATTTGTCGGGGAAAGTTTTGCGATGAAGATCCTGGGAAGAAAAATAGAACCGAAAGGGAAGAGCCATGATCATTTCGATAAAGATGCACGCCACGCGTCAGGAGATCGATGAAGTGCGCAAACAAGTGGAACACTTCGGCTACAAGGTGCACTCGATCGAGGGGGAAGAGCGAGTGGTGATCGGCGTTGTAGGAGTCGGCGATGTGACGGCGTGCATGGAGTCGGTCGAGTCCATGCCGCAAGTGGAGAAAGTGGTGCGCATCTCGGCGCCGTACAAATTCGTGAGCAAGCAGTTTCGCGCGGGGAAGACGCGGGTGCGCGTGAATGGGACCGTCATCGGCGGCGACGAGTTTGTGGTGATGGCGGGGCCGTGCTCCGTGGAATCGGAAGCGCAGATCATGCGCGCGGCGGAAGGTGTGGCTGCAGCAGGCGCGAAAATTCTGCGCGGGGGCGCTTTCAAGCCGAGAACTTCGCCTTACGATTTTCAGGGCATGGAAGAAGAAGGGTTGAAATTGCTGCAGAAGGCGAAAAAGGCCACGGGACTGGCGATTATCACGGAAGTGATGAGTGACCGCGACGTGGATTTGATCGCGCAGTACGCGGACATCATGCAAGTGGGCGCGCGAAACATGCAGAACTTCGTGCTGCTAAAGGCGTTGGGAAAGTGCGGGCGGCCGGTGCTGTTGAAGCGCGGGATGAGCGGAACGATTAAAGAGCTGCTGATGTCTGCGGAATACATTGTGGCGCACGGAAATTCCGACGTGATTTTGTGCGAGCGGGGCATTAGGACTTTCGAAACGGAGACGCGCAATACGTGCGACATCGCGGCGATTCCCGCCTTGAATGAGTTGACCCATTTGCCGGTGATTCTTGATCCCAGCCACGCGACCGGGAAGCGCAGCCTTGTGCCGGCTGTTTCGCGCGCGGGGGTTGCTATTGGCGCAGATGGATTGATCGTCGAGGTGCATCCCGCGCCGGAAAAGGCCATCAGCGATGGCGCACAATCACTGGACCTCCCACAATTCCAAAAAATGATGAACGATTTGGAGCCGTATTTCGCACTTTGGAAGAGTTCGCGCGATAAGGAAGTGGCGGCTGTCGCAGGATAAAGTAGCGGGTCAGGCGACGTTTTTGCTGGCGGCGCGTTCGAGGATCTCGTGGATGTAGGTTTGGTAGGGCTTGGATTGTTTGGCGGCGAGGAGGCGGAGTTTGGCGAGAACGCGAGGAGCGATGCGGATGGCGATCAATTGTTTAGCGTTGCCGCTTACGGGGCGCCCTAGGCGCATATCGCGATCCCGGCGGGCGCGGCGGAGTTGCTCGTCGGTGGCTTCCGGGATATCAGTGAGATCCAATTCGCTATCCGGAATATAGGTCACGCTCTTTCCGCGTGGCCTGGCGTGAGCTGATGATGCGGATCGTTTCTTTGCCATTTTTTAGCCTCCGCAAGGTGTAGACAACGAAAAGAATGCGTCCAACGATCGAGTACTCTAACCGAGTTGAGCGTAACTCGGAGCTTGAGTGCTCAAAATCCTCATAGTCCAAACCTGCAGGATCATCAAATACCGTCACGGCTTCTTCGAAAGGCACGCCGTGCTTCTTGAGGTTGCTGAGGGCCTTCCTAGCGTCCCAAGAGAACACATTAGTGTATATACACTAAGTCAAGGCTTCTGTCAGGCCGCAGGGTTCGAAGCAGCGTTCGAACCGCGAGCCCGGGCCGCCTTAGCGTGAGCACGCCTGCGAAATCGTCTATAGTGTCCGACGGGGTTCGCTTATTCATGCAGCAGGGACTGGCGACGATTCGAGAGGCGCGGGTGTTCTTGGCGAAGTATTTTGGGGTGACGCGGCTCGTTGCGGGGCCATTTTTGAGCAGGAAGACGGGGCGGCGCGTTTACTTAAAATTGGAGGCGGAGCTGCCTACTGGGTCGTTCAAGGTGCGCGGGGCGCTTTGGGCCTTGGCAGTGCGGTTGAAGAAGGGCGGCGTTGAGGAGGTTGTTGCTTCGAGTACTGGGAATCATGGGGCGGCGGTGGCGTATGCGGGGAAACTTCTTGGAGTTAAGGCGCGGATTTTTTTGCCGGCGGGATGCAATCCTGTGAAGCGAGACCGAATTGCTGAGCTTGGTGCGGAGATTGTGGAGAGCGGCGGCGCGGATCTGGCGTCGGCGTTTGAGTTGGCAGCGGAATATGCGAAGCGGCCGGGTGTTTATTTTTTGAATGATGCTACGGATGCGGATTTGCCGGCTGGACCTGCGACGATTGGTTGCGAAATTTTGGAGCAGCTTGCTGAGGTTAGCTCGATTGTGGTGCCGATGGGAGATACGGCTTTAATTCGGGGGATTGCGGCGGTGGTGAAGCAGATTGCGCCGAATGTGAAGATGATTGGAGTGCAGGCGGAGCGGGCGCCGTCGTATTACTTGTCGTGGAAGGAAGGCAAGGTTGTGGGGACGGAGACGTGCGACACGATTGCCGACGGTCTGGCGACGCGCACGCCAGATGGCGCGAATGTGCGGGACGTAAGGCAGCTTTTAGATGATGTGGTGCTCGTGAGCGAGGAACAGATGTTGCAGGCGATTGAGTTACTGCTTGTGGAGGAGCACGTTTTGGTGGAGCCGGCTGGGGCAGCTGCTACGGCGGCACTGCTCCACGCTCCGGCGGATTACGGCGAGAATGCAGTGTTGATCATGAGCGGCGCGAATATTTCGCGCGAAGTGCTGCGGCGGGCTGTAGGGTCCGCTTAGATTAGAAAGCACAAGATCAGAACGAGGAGAAAAGAAAACGGAGAGGCACAGACCTCGCAGAGTTTCGCAGAGAGACCTGGGCGACTCTAAATCCGGCGCTCAGCGGGAATTCTTAACGGAAATGGAGTGGCTTAATCCCAGCACTCGGACCAAGGTCTGTTGGAGATGGAGGAGTTCCTTTTCGCGCTCGTGTTCTTCTTTGGTGCGGTCGGTGAGGGCATCTTTCAGCAGGAAGAGGTTACGGCGGAACTCCATTTGAGCCATCACCAGGCGGCTAAGGGCTTTCAGTGCGTCGCGTTCGTCCGCAGATAATTCACGCGGAGTCTGATCCACGACACAAATCGTGCCTAGCGCCAATCCTTCTTCGTTGATCAGGGGTGCGCCGGCATAGAAGCGGATGTGCGGGTCATCGACAACGAGAGGATTGTTACGAAAGCGTTCGTCCTTAAGGGCGTCGGGGACTACAAATACATCGCTTTGCAGAATAGCGGTGGAGCAGAAGGCCACGTCGCGTGAGGTTTCCGAGGCGCTGATGCCAATGCGCGATTTGAACCATTGGCGATCGCCGTCTATCAGTGAGATCAAAGCGATAGGCGTTTTGCAGATGAAGGAAGCCAGTTGCGTCAAATCTTCGAAGGATTGTTCTGGGTCGGTGTCGAGGATGGCGTAACGCTCGAGAGCGGCGAGGCGTTCCGCTTCATTGGCGGGCTTGATTATGGCCATTGCTGTCTCCGGTCGATGGTGGCGGCTTGTGGGAGTGGCATGCAGTGTAACCAATCATACTCCAAGTGCCGGAATCGCGTGTCTTCGGAATAAGCAGCGCAGGGGCCCGGACTTATTTCTGAGACGTTTCGCCCAACCTCAAAACCAAAACCTGGCCGTTGGAGTGGAAACTGCCGCCTGTGGCCGTCTTGGCTTCCTGCATGGGATTTTCGGGCAGGATGTGTGCAACTTCCGCGACGAGGCCCGTGGAGCTCAGCGTTTTTTCGACGTAGTCGCGTTCGAGGTCGATGTCAGGGTCGATCTTGTGCGTGAGGCCGTTGTTGCGCTGATCTTTTTCGAAGCCGACGTCGTGGGTGGCGGCGCCGACCCACACAGTTTGGCCCCGAAGGTCGAAGGGCGCTCTCCAGATGCGCAAGTGATTGCGCGAAGCTACTACAGAAATGGGCTCTGCATGAGCCCAGCCGTAATCCTGCTGGCGGCCGAAAAGGTAGAGCGGGCTCATGGGCATGGTGAGGTAGGAGTCCTTGGAAATACTTTCGAGAATCCCGTGGAGAACGGTTTCTTTGACGTTCCCGTCGACTCTTACCCAGCCCGCGGCCGTGAAGACTTTTTCTATGGCTCCTTGTGAGCCAATAATCAGGAAATTGACCATGTCGCCCAGGTCGCCGGCTTTGTCGGAGACGCGCCGGGGAATTTTGGAAAAAAGATCATTGTCAACACCGCGGATGGAAGGCACCGCTTTGGCTGTATAGAGGACTGCATTCGCATCCGGCGGATAAATCTCGATGCGGATGGCGTACGTGCCGTCGCCCGTGTCGCTGCTGAGTTGATTGATTCCAACCGAGAGGCGGCCAGACACGGGCGAGACGACGTCGCGTTTTGCGCCGATCAAAAATGGCTGTGCAATGTCCTGTTCGCCGATGCGTCCGATAACAGCGCCGCGGCCCGCATCATTGAAAGGCAACCTGCGCAGCAGGTCTTTGAAGCCGCGCGCGATGCCCGCGGGAGTGGTATCTGTTTGCTGGTCGGGGAAGCGGAGCGTGCCAGTGGCTGTAGCCACGACGTGCTCACCCGCTCGCACTTCTATCCCAGTATCCACCCAGATTTGATCGCCCGTGAGCTGGACTTCCTGGGAGACACGCGGCTGCGCCGAGGGAACAGATGCCGTCGTCGGAGTTTGCGCTCGAAATGAATAGGGGGCGTGTTGCGTTTCCGAGGCAAAATACGAAAGTGTGATGGGGGAGGGGACGGACTGCAAACTCAAAACAGCGACGCAAAAGGAAAGACAAAGAGCGGCATTTCTGTTCAGGCAGAAGCGCATTCGCGAGAGCCATCCTGTGGAGGGTATTGGCGCATCCTCACTGTTACCAGATGCTTGCGGGTGCCGCAAGGGTTAGCTGGAGAGCGGTTGGAGCGAACGGTTGATTCCTTGACGGATGGGAACCGCGCTTGTAAATTGACAAGATGCTGCAGGGCGGCCAAAGAGGAGTGATCGCTACAGGGCACTTTGGCGGAGAAGACAGAGCGCAGGCAGGAGTGCTTGTGCACCTCAGGAAACGGTCGGGGAATAGCTGGTTCGAGTGAAAACCGCGGCAAACTTCATGACAAGACAGGTTCGGCGAATTGCCACGATGTCGTTGTGTGTGGCTGTTGCGTTCCCGCTAGCGATGCGCGGCCAGGTGCCTTTGCCGCCGGCTCCCCAGCGCACCGCACCGGCGACCAACGTTACCGTGGACGGCAGCGAGGCCATGTTTACGACCATGTGCGCGCTGCTTGCGGCCGGATTCGAGGCCAACGTCAGCGCGGAGAATTGGCATCCATTGCGCGCACGGCTGCGCGAACAGATGCAGCATCAGCAGGGTCCGGCGGTGGATGCCGTACGCGAATTCTACAAGCAGCACGTGGTGCGCGATCCGGGAGCCTTGCTCTCACGCTACATCTGGTTCGGAATCGTGGCTGGTCCCGCGCCGAGCTTTCGGATTACCCTTCGGCGCGATGACATGCCCACGGAGCTTTTGACGCTGGAAGGCTTCAGCGAAATCCTGTCGAATTACTATCAGGAACAGCACATCGGCAGGCTCTGGCACGACTTGCAGCCCATCTACAACAGCGAAATAAAGAAGGTGCACGATCCCGTCTCGCAGATAATCTTCGTGGCTACAGGCTATCTGCGCCAGTTGCAGGATCCCAATACCGCGCGAAGCTTCACGATTATTCTCGAGCCCCTGGTGGGACGCATCTCCAACGTGCGGAATTCCGGCGAGCATTATGCAATGGTGCTAAGCGGCTCGGATGACGTCCCCGAAGATATCGTGCGGCATGCTTATTTGCATTTTCTACTGGACCCGCTTCCGCAGCAGTATCCGCACATTCTCGCCGTGAAACGGGCGCTTTACGAAAAGGCCGCGCTCGCGCCGCGCTTGCCTCCGGATTTGAAGGATGATTTTTCGGCGTACTTTGCCGAGTGTCTGGTGCGGGCAGTGGAGTTGCGGCTAAAAAGGCTCTCTCCCGGTGAGAAGGAAGCGGTAATCGACCGCGATGATGCGGACGGTTACGTGCTGGTCCGGCCGATTTTCAAAGGGCTGGCGAAGTATGAGACTTTGGAACCGTCTTTTGCGCTTTATTTTCCGGACATGGTACGGAACATTGATGAACCGGCGGAGGCCAAACGAATCGATTCCATCAAGTTTGCCCGGGCGGCCGATCGGGACAATGTAAACGATACGGCCAGCGAAGACGTTGCACGGCACAAGGCAGCCGCTCCAACGACCGTGCCGAATGACGTGGATGCCATCGGAGCATTGACTGAGGGCGAGCGCAGGATTGCAGAGAAAAATCCGCAGGCGGCAGAGGTTGCTTTCCAGAAGGTGCTGGCAAAATATCCGGACCAGATCCGAGCCTGGTACGGGATCGGGCTGGTGGCGCTGATGGAGCATGACGGTCCGCGCGCCAAAGTGGTTTTTGGCAGACTTACCGATGGAGACCATGCGGCGAAGGACGATCCGATGGTTCTGGCATGGTCGCATGTGTACCTGGCTCGGATTTATGATGATGAAGGACAGCAATCGCTCGCCAAAAGCGAGTTTCAGGCGGCGATCGCGGTGCCGGGAGGGCCGGAGCAAGCCAAGCAAGCGGCGCAGAAGGGCCTGGAAGCGGTGAACCTGGAGAAGCCGGTCGAGCGACCGTAGTACTGGCCGGAACGCGAAAGAATTTAAAGTAATCAGGAAAAACCTCGGGCCCGCAGACTCGAGCGTAGATTTACAAGGGGAGGTTGGACATGAACGTGAAATGGCGAAATGGCATAAAGGCTGGGTTTCTCGCAGGACTGCTTTTGGCGGGATGCGTTGTGGCGAAGGCGCAGAGTTCGCAGGGCGGCCAGAGTTCGCAAAGTGGTCAGAGCACGCCGCCCGCGCAGCAGCAGACCGACAAGGACAAAGCGGCGAATACCCTGACGCTGGATACTCCTGCGCCTCCGGTAAATCCTGAGGAAGACGCTGCGTTCAAGGCATACGACAGCATGCCCTTGACGGACGGCCCCAAGAAGATCGCGGCCGGCGAGGCGTTTGCGCTGAAATATCCGCAGAGCCGCTACCTGGCGCCGGTGTATTCGGCCCTCGTCAAGTTATATCTGGCTGCGGGTGACGTTCCGAAAATGCAGGATGCGGGTGAGAAGGACATCGCCATCGCACCGAACGACGTGCAGACTTTGGCCATCCTCGGGCAGACGATTCCGCGCGCCTGGAACTCCAATCTGCCAAACGCTCAGGCGCAACTGGACAAAGCAGAAAAGTATTCGAAGTCCGCCATCGAACTGACTCCAACGATTACCAAGCCTCCCGCGATGACTGACGCTCAATTCGACACGGCCAAAAACCAAACGTTGGCCATGGCTCACGGAGGACTGGGACTCGTATATTTTCGGCGCGGCAAGCTGGACGATGCGGTTACTGAATTGGAGACGGCGACCAAGGTCGATCCCAACCCTGAAATTGATCCCGTAAACTATTATCTTTTGGGGCTGGCGGATCAAAAGACGTCGCATTTTGATGCGGCCGTCGTGGCATTTACAAAATGTGCGACGGTTGCAGGCAGCCTGCAGGGAACTTGCAAGAACGGCGCCGAGGAGTCAAAGAAGCTGGGAGCCACGCAGTTGAGCGCGCCGAAATGAGCTTGGCGCATCCAGCGTGATTCTTGTTTAAAGACGCGATTCGACTTGAAGAACCAGTCTCAATGAAGATGACCCGAAGCGTCGAAGTGCAACTCGAAGAACGCCTGGGCCACAGGTTTCGGTCGCCCGAGCTTCTTGAGCGCGCCTTGACGCACAGTTCCGCCATTCCTGAGCTACGCGCCGAGCGGAAGATTGATCTCGCCGGAGCGGCCGCCGTACAAGACAATGAAAGGCTGGAATTTCTGGGTGACGCCGTTCTCGAATTGCTTGCGCGGGAATATCTTCTCGATTCGTTTCCCGCGTGGAGCGAAGGGCAGCTTTCAAAAGGCCGCGCCCGGCTTGTGAACGCGCATTCCCTGCAGGATGCGGCGCGGCGCGTGAATCTCGGCGAACATTTGCGATTAGGGCGTGGCGAAGAGAAGACCGGCGGCCGTGAAAAGCCAACGCTTCTGGCCGATGCATTCGAGGCAGTGGTGGCCGCTGTTTATCTCGATGCCGGCCTCGACGCCACGCGGAAACTGCTGAAGCGGCTGCTTTTCGAACAGGCACTCGAAGAACGCGGCGCGCGAATCGCGGATCCCGACCGCAAGTCCGCGCTGCAGGAATTTTTGCAAGGCCGCGGGATGCCGCCCGCGGAGTACCGCCTTACGGGCGAGACCGGGCCGGACCATCAGAAAGTGTTTGCAGTGGAACTCTGGATCAGCGGCGAGCGCATGGCAGGCGGCGCTGGCAGCACGAAAAAAGAAGCCGAACAGCGGGCGGCGCAAAGCGCGATGGAGCTTCTGGAGCGAGTGTAAGCCGCGAGTGGATTGGAAAGGCTGAAAGCGCATGGCGGAAGAGATTGCACTGCAGACAACGGAAGAGCCGGCAAAGCCAGCCGAGCCCGTCGAACCGAAAAAAGAAGAAGAGCATCACGAGGACGCTACGACGATTTCTGAATATATGGAATCGTTGCTGGTGACCGTTCTATTGGCGCTTTTCGGAACTAGTTTTATCGTGCAGGCCTTCAAGATTCCTTCCGCTTCGATGGAGGGGACTCTCCTTATCGGCGATCATCTGCTCGTCAATAAATTTATTTTCGGGGGCAGTGGGGCGTGGTATGAAAAACTGCTTCCTTACCGGCCGCTTGAGCGCGGCGACATCATTGTCTTCAAATATCCTTACGCGGACCACCAGCATTTTGTGAAGCGCGTGATTGGCTTGCCGGGCGACCGCCTGAAGCTGGTGGACCAGCAGATGTATGTCAATGGCAAGTTGCTGAGCGAACCGTACGTCGTGCACGATCCTCTGGCTAACACGAATGGCTACGATCCATTCATCAACTCCTTTCCTCCGCGTCACGGCGAGATGATTTCCCGTCAGGTCGTTGATGAATCTGGCTGGAGGGAAACGCTTCGCAGCTACGTGCAAGGCGACGAATTGGTCGTGCCGCCTGGTAAGCTTTTTGCCATGGGCGACAATCGCGACCACAGCTCGGACAGCCGCTACTGGGGATTTGTGGATCGTAGCGCGATTATGGGGCGTCCGTTCCTGATCTATTGGTCGGTGGATGCCACCAGCAGCGACTACGCGCAGACTACTTTTTTTCAGCGGCTGGCAGGCGTATTCGACACGCTCGCGCACCTTCCCGCTCGCACGCGCTGGGGTCGTATGCTGCACACGGTCCACTAAGCGCCGCGACTGTTCTCTGGGCGTGCTTTGCATTCCGGGCCTATCCGGCCTATCGCGTTTAAGAGTGGCTCCTGGGCCCGCGAGGCTTTTGTCTTAGGGTAGCTGTTCATTTGCAGGTTGGTCTGCGAAACTTCCTTACAGTATGAAAATGGTGCGCAAATGGTGGAAGCTGGCGCTCACAATCGTGGCGCTGCTTTTGGCCGTGCAGATTGGCGTTTCCCTTCTCGTGCGCACGCACCGCATGCATTCCTATCTTATCTGGCAACTACAAAGAGCTTTTGGGCGCCCCGTCGAAGTAGGGCGGTTCGCGGTGCAACTCCTACCTGCCCCTCGTCTATATGCGGAACAAGTGACGATCGGCGAAGACCCCGCGTTCGGTAACGAATATTTCCTGCGCGCGGACAATTTGTCCGCGGGTTTGCGCTGGACCGGTTTGCTTCGTGGGCATTTTGAGTTTGGAACGCTTTCGCTCGAACGCCCGAGCTTGATTCTGGTGCGCAATTCTCAGGGAAGATGGAATCTCGAGCGCTGGCTGCCTCCCGGCAACGGCGCCGCGGAAGCCGCCGCCCGCGTTTACGGGCCGCCTCCAGCCGTTGCTCCCGTGAACCATTTGCTGAAAATCGATTTCGACGACGGCCGCGTCAATTTCAAGAATTCTGATGACAAGCTTCCGTTTGCATTCACAAATGTCTCCGGAAGCGTGGACCAGGTTTCTCCCGGCCGCTGGCTATTGCGCCTTGAGGCGCAACCTTGGCGCAGCGGTGTGGTTCTGCAATCCGTCGGCCTCGTGCAAGTGCGAGGAGACATCGCCGGCACGTCGGCGCGGTTGCAGCCCGCTCTTTTCACGGTCCATTGGCAGGACGTCTCGCTCGCGGACCTGTTCCGTTTACTGCGCGGGCGCGATTACGGCGTGCGGGGAGTCTTTACGCTGGACGGTGCACTGAAGAGCGGAGTGAACGGCTTCGCTCCAGATGCGGGAATGCCGCCGGGACAATGGGCCTTCTCCGTCGAAGCTCGCTCCGCGGAAATCCATCGCTGGGATCTGGGCGAACGCCCCGACAATCCGCGCGTGAGAGCCGCGGTTAGCGGCCGCTGGGATGTAGCCGCAGGGAGCGTACTCGCCGAGCAAATTACGCTCGAAGGCCCGCGCTCGAATTTGCGCGGCACGGCGAACTATCGAACGGGCCCCGCTGCAAGTTTTGAACTGCATCTGGATTCCGCAGGGATCCAGGCGACAGATTTGCTCGCCTGGTACAGAGCATTTCACCCGGGCATAGATGATGGAGTGTTCGCGGAGCAGTTTTTCACGGGCTCCGTGACGCTCCGCGGGTGGCCCCTGGAAGTCCATGAAGCGTCATTATCGAGCAACGGCGGCATCGTGAAAGTGCCTGGGTTAAAAGTCCCGGTGCGGATTGGTCCAGTGCGCGGCGGGCGCGAACGCGATCAGCTGGTGTTTGAACCGGTGCGCGTCGCGCTCGGAGGTACGTTACGCGATGTCTTCGCGCCGAAAAAGCGCCGCGTGGCCGCTCTGATGGAAAACGCCGCGGACATTACGCTCGTTCAGGGCCTGCGCACGCCACAAGGTAGCGTCAGCATCGAAGGGCACGTTCAAAAAGTCGAAGACCTGCTGAATCTGGCTGCGGCAATCGGCCGGCCACTGAATCACGGCTGGGAGCTTACTGGAGAGGCCCTCGCCGTCGCGCGGTGGGATTGGCAAAAGCCCTTCAGCAGCCGCTGGAACGGCAAAATTCTTTTCAATAAAGCGAAACTTGCCGTCGCTGGACTTAACCAACCCCTCGACGTGCAAGAGAGCACCCTGAACTGGAATGATGGCAGGCGCTCCGTGGATGTAACGAAAATCGTCGGCTTTGGCGGCACATGGTCTGGCTCCATCAAAGAAATAATTGCTACCAATGCCGATACTGACGACGGTCCAAGGTGGAATTTTAATTTGGCCACGGACCGCATGAACGCCGCCGAGCTGGATCGCTGGGTGGGCCCGCGCGCACGCCCGAACTGGCTCCAGAGATTGCTGCCGTCGCTACTCGGCGGCTCATCGCCACGTCCCGCGGCAAGCGAACTGGTGCGCCGGGTGAACGCGGTGGGAGAATTAACCATCGGCGAATTGACCGTAGAGAAGATGAAACTTGCGAATGTACACGCTGCCGGATCCTTGCACGATCTGGAGCTCGACGTAAGCGATGCCGAAGGGCAATGGGGAGGTGGCAGCGTACACGCTCAGATGCACGCAACATTCGCACCGCTCCCGCAGTATGATTTCACCGCCAAGCTTGATCAAGTCAACCTCGCGGAGATTCCCACGCCGGGCCGCTTCACCGAAAGCCTTACCGGCTTCGCTTCCGGCAGCTTGCACCTCGTGACCGACGGTGTTGGCCGCGATGAACTTCTCCAGAAACTTGCGGGTACCGGGGAAGTCCATCTTAAGGACGTTGAGTTTCGCGGATGGGACGTCAGCGCAAGTGTTGCCGACGGCGCGCCGCACACCGGTATATCGCGGTGGACATCCGGCTCCGGTACGTTTACGATGCGCAACCGCGGAATTTCGCTCGAGAACCTGACGCTGGAGTCGGGCGGCGAGCAGACTTCGCTTCACGGCACGGTGAGCTTCACGCGCGATGCCAACCTGACGCTGGAAACATGGAGCGGTGGAAAATCGCGAGCGCGCACTGCCGGAGTTGGCGACATGGGGCACGTGCTTAAAATTTCAGGGCCGCTCGATGGGCCGCATGTTTCCGTCGAAAAGCTGACCGCGCGCCAGCCGGCGGATTGAGTTTTGAGAAAGCAAGCAAGACAATTTTGATTGAAAATTTTGTACTGAGCGGAGGCTGTTGATGAATCGCTACGTCCTGGTGTTGATGCTTATCGCGCTGACAATTTGCCCGGCAACGAAGGCACAAAAAGCTCCCACGCTCGAACAGTTTCTCAGCGCGCCGTTTCCGACGGAGCTGACCGCCGCGCCCGCCAAAGGCCGCGTCGCGTGGGTCTTCAACGCCCGCGGGGCGCGCAATCTGTGGGTCGCGGAGCCCTCCGCGGATGGAAGCTACAAGTCGCGCCAGCTCACTTCCTTTAAAGACGACGACGGCGTGGACCTTGGCCAATTGGTATGGGCGCCAGACGGCGAGTCCATCGTTTACACGCGCAGCGGCGATCTTGAGTTTGTGGATGGCCCTAATCCGAACGCGCAAAACGCGCCCGTACCCATAGAGCAGGAACTCTGGCTGATCTCTGCCAGCGGCGGCGCACCGAAGAAACTTGCCGAGGGTCACAACGCCGCCGTCTCGCCAAAGAACGGCCTCGTTGCCTACATCTTTAAAAAACAAGTCTGGCTGACCTCGCTCGATGGCAGCACCAAGCCCGAACAGTTGATTCACTCCGCTGGCGGAGCCGGCGAGCTGCGCTGGTCGCCGGACGGTGCCAAGCTCGCTTTCGTAAGCCACCGGGGAGATCACGGCTTCATCGGCGTATACGACGTGGCCGCGAAATCGCTCATCTATCTCGATCCCAGCGTGGACACGGACATAGAACCCGCGTGGTCCCCCGACAGCCGCAGAATTGTTTTCCTTCGCATCGCGGTTGCGAAAAGCAGAATGCCGTTTACCCCCGAGCGAGAAGGCGAGCCGTGGGCCATTCGCGTCGCCGACGCGGCCACCGGAAAAGCGCAGGAAGTCTGGCACGCGGACCCCGGCACCGGCAGCGTCTATCACGCCATGGTCGCGGAAAATCAGTTGATCTGGGCCGCGGGCGATCGAATCGTCTTTCCGTGGGAGCGCGGCGGATGGCTGCATCTCTGGTCCGTTCCCATCACGGGCGGTCCCGCGAAACTTCTCACGCCCGGAAATTTTGAAGTGGAATACGTCGCCGCCAGCGCAAATGGCCAGGAAATTACTTTTTCCTCGAATCAAGACGACATTGACCGCCGCCACGTCTGGAAAGTCTCGCCGACCGCCGATCACCCGGAGGCCGTGACTACGGGTACGGGAATCGAAACCGCGCCGGTTGTCGCCAGTGACAACAAAACAATTTTGGTCCTGCGCTCCGATGCGCACTCCAAGATGCGTCCCGCGCTGGCTGCCAGCAAAACGGAACTCCGCGATCTGGCTCCAGAAGCAACCCCCGCGGATTTTGCCTCCGCCGCTATGGTTACACCGCAGCAGGTCATTCTCTCCGGCGTGGACGGTATGCAAATCCATGCTCAGCTTTTTCTCCCAAAGAATGCCGGCGACGGCGCGCGTCATCCCGCGCTTTGTTTTTTTCACGGCGGATCGCGCCGCCAGATGCTCCTCGGCTTCCACTACATGGATTACTACAGCAACGCCTACGGCATGAATCAGTACCTCGCCAGCCGCGGTTACATCGTTCTCGCCGTCAATTATCGCAGCGGCATCGGCTACGGCCTGAATTTCCGCGAGGCTCTCAACTACGGTGCCGCGGGGGCCAGCGAGTACAACGATGTCGAAGGTGCCGGCCTCTATCTGCGTGCGCGCCCGGATGTGGATCCGGCGCGTATCGGCCTCTGGGGCGGAAGTTACGGTGGCTATCTCACCGCACTCGGCCTCGCCCGCGCCTCTGACCTCTTCGCAGCCGGCGTGGATATGCACGGCGTCCACGACTGGAACTCGGAAATTCCCACCTTCGCCGCAACTTACAAACCCACGGATCGCCCTGACGCCGCTAGGCTGGCTTGGGAATCGTCGCCACTTTCTTCCATCAGCACATGGCGTTCTCCGGTACTCTTAATTCAGGGCGATGATGACCGCAATGTGCCGTTTTCGGAAACCGTGGATCTCGCGGAGGCCTTGCGCAAACAGGGCGTGCAGTTCGATCAGCTCGTTTTCCCCGACGAGATTCACGACTTCCTGATGCATCGCAGCTGGCTCGCGGCATATCACGCCACGGTCGAATTTTTCGACAAGCATTTCAAAATGGCGGAGAAATAACGCGCGCCGTACGAAATAACCATGAATAAATTCCTGCGGACTCTCGCCTTCTGCGTGCTGCTCGTGCTGTTACTGGCGGCTTCGAGGGGCTTTGCGCAGAATCCCGATCGCGTCAATCTGTTTCCCAAGCTGGATATAGGGCAAACCCTCCGCTATCAGATCGGCTATCGCTCGAAGACAAATACCGCCACGATTAGCAGCGTAATTGCGCCTATGGCTCCTGCTGGGGGCCAAACCGACGCGCAGATGATCCTTCAAGTCGAAGTCGCGGATCTGCCGCTCGATGGCGGGAAGCCCGCTGTGCGTCTGCGTACGCGAATAATCTCTCAGGACGCCGCCGCACCTGTATCAGCCGATCCGCAAAAGTCCGCCGCGCCGGAGAAAGAAGTCGAGTTTGTTCTTCATCACGATGGCCAAGTCACCGATCTCAACGGCCTGGATAAGTTGTCCGTCGATGAAAAAACCGTCTGGCGCGAATGGATCGCACGCTTCGGCGGCGGCGCAGCCCTTCCGGAAAAAGGCGTGAAACTGGGCGACAAGTGGAAGTCAGAAGAGCCGATTACCACTGCGCAACTTTCCGGGCTCTTCTGGGAAAAAGAATCCGTGTATGTAAACGATTCGCCGTGCGCTGCCAGGGTGGCGTCGCCGCAGAGCGACACTGTCGCGGATGATCAGCCGCAGGAGACCTGCGCCGTCATTCTGACCACCTCCACCATCAAGCAAAAATCCAACCCGAAAGACGCGACGCCCGAAGACTACAAGCTGCACGACTTGCGCAACATGGGCATAGCCAAGGGCGCCAACGAAATCATTACCTACATTTCCTTGAAAACCGGACTCGTCGTGCGTGCTACCGAGGACGCCAGCCAATCCTTGAACGTCATCGTCGCGAAAACGGATGGCTCCAACCGCGTTCACTACATAATCGATGCGGAGAGCCACGCGCAAACCGTGCTGCTTGCCGAGCCTCCCGCGATTCATCCCTAACCGTCAAACCCTGACCGCCAAACCCTTCACGGAAAAACGCGCCGATTTGCCCCCAGGAGTATAATGAATGTTTCGGCTGTGCCCAAAATTCATGCCGGGAGACCTCTTCCATGGAATTCAAACTGCGCAGCAGCTATCAGCCACGCGGTGATCAGCCCGCGGCGATCGAGCAACTCACGCGCGGCATAGAAGCCGGCGACAAGCACCAGGTGCTCCTTGGCGTCACCGGCTCCGGCAAAACCTTTACCGTGGCGAAGCTGATTGAAGCTTTCAACCGCCCCGCTCTCGTTCTCGCGCACAACAAAACACTCGCTGCGCAGCTCTACCACGAATTCAAATCATTCTTTCCGGAAAATGCTGTCGAATATTTTGTCAGCTACTACGATTTTTACCAGCCAGAAGCCTACGTTCCCGCTGCGGACATTTACATAGACAAAGAAGCCACCATCAATGACGAGCTGGATAAGCTGCGCATGAGCGCGACGCGCTCGCTCTTCGAGCGCCGCGACGTCATCATTGTCGCCAGCGTCTCCTGCATCTATGGCATTGGCTCGCCGGATGCGTACTACGGCATGGTCATCACTCTTGAAAAAGGAGAGCACACTTCGCGCGAAGCTCTTCTTCACAAGTTTGTGGATAGCCAGTATGAGCGCAGCGAAGATCTCCGCCGCGGCAGCTTCCGCGTTCGCGGAGACATGATCGAAATTTACCCGCCCTACCAGGACGACGCGTTCCGGTTCGAGATGTGGGGCGACCAGATCGATGTGATTCGGCGCGTCGATCCGATGACCGGCGAGGTCAAATCCGGCCACGAAGAGCTGCCGCGTGTGACGATTTTCCCCCGGAACCATTACGTTACGCCTCAGGAGCAGCGCGAGCGCGCCATCGTCACCATTCAGGAAGAGCTTTGGTGGTGGAAAAAAGAGCTGGAGAAGCAGGGGAAATTTGTCGAGGCGCAGCGCGTCGTGCAGCGCACCATGTTCGACGTCGAAATGATGCGCACCATCGGTTACTGCCACGGCGTCGAAAATTATTCGCGCCACCTCAGCGGCCGTTTGCCGGGTGAAGCGCCGCCAACGCTGCTCGATTACGTGCCGCAGGATTTCCTGATGTTCATTGATGAATCGCATCAGACCGTAGGCCAGGTCCGCGGCATGTTCAACGGCGACCGCGCGCGCAAGCAGACGCTGATCGACTATGGGTTCCGCATGCCGTCCGCGCTCGACAACCGCCCGCTCACCTTCGAAGAGTTCGAGCACCGCCTGAATCAGGTCATTTACGTTTCCGCGACGCCCGGGCCTTACGAGCTGACGAAATCAGGCGGAGTCGTCGTTGAGCAAGTCATTCGCCCAACGGGCCTGGTAGATCCGCAAGTCGAGATTCGCCCGGTGAAGGGCCAAGTGGATGATTTATTGGAAGAAATTCGCAAGCGTTCCGAAAAGAACGAGCGCGTCCTGGTCACCACGCTCACGAAGCGTATGGCCGAAGATTTGTCGGAGTATTTCACGGAAGTCGGCGTCCGCTGCCGCTACCTGCATTCCGAAGTGGAAACGCTCGATCGCATCAAAATCCTGCGCGATTTACGCCGCGGCGAATTCGACGTCTTGATAGGCATCAACCTGCTGCGCGAAGGCCTGGATTTGCCGGAAGTTTCGCTCGTAGCTATTCTCGACGCCGACAAAGAAGGCTATTTGCGCAGCGCTACCTCGCTGATTCAAACGATGGGCCGCTGCGCCCGCCACATCGAAGGCCGCTCTATCTTGTATGCCGACCGCCGCACAGCTTCGATGGACCAGGCCATTGATGAAACCAACCGGCGCCGCGACAAGCAGCTCACCTACAATCGCGACAACAACATCACGCCAATGTCCATCATCAAATCCGTGGACATGGACCTCGCACGCATCGTCGAAGCCGATTACGTTACCGTGCCGCTGGACGAAGGCGCGATGGACGCCGCCGCGGCGAATATCAAAAATGAAAAGCAGCTCGCCGAAATGCTCCAGCAGCTGGAATCCCAAATGCGCGAAGCCGCCAAGAAATTCGAGTTCGAGCGCGCTGCCCAGTTGCGCGACCGCATCCGCTCTCTAAAGCAAAAAGACGTCGCTGGAATGTTTACGACCGAATCGGCGCCAACAGCCGAATCCGCCGGACAAAGTTAAATTTCGTTGCGGTCGTCGTTTTGGAACGCCTGTTCTGAGTCGCTAAACAACTCCCCGCCTCAATTCATCCAGTGGGTAAAACGTGCCGCGCCAGGTCACTCCTCCGCTCCACAGCGTAACTGCCGCCGACCGCACGATCATGTAACAAAACAGAATCGCGCCAATCGGATGCGTCAGCGCATAGAGCGGCGAAACTCCACTCGCGATATCGGCGCCCGCATGCACCGTCAGTGCCACACTGGCGGCGATTCCCGCCAGGATCCGAATCCATCCATACCCGGCGGCCACGCCGATAAAGGGAACCACGTTTAGCAGCAACATCATCGTCACGGCAAATCCCGCATAGGTCACGTTGTACCCAAACGCCGCGAAGAAATTTTTTGTGACCCCACGAATCACATTTCTCACGCCCGCTTGCCACCGCACGCTCACAAACTCCTGTGCCAGCGCGACCACAGACCGGAACCCATGCTGCTTCACCAGTTTTCCCACTTTCATGTCGTCCACTACTTCCATCTTCAGCCTTCCGTGCGTGCCGATTGCTTCATAGACGCGGCGTTTCACCATCTGAAACGCGCCAATCCCCGCGTACGCCTTGGACTTCACGTTGCTGACTTGATCGAGTTGATTCGCCACGTGAAACGCCAGCGCAAAAAACGTCAGCACCGTCTTTTCCCAAAACCCGTGCATTTCCACGCTCGCGCCCAGCGTCAGATGGTCCGCCTGGAGTTCTTCGGTCATCGCTACCGCCCGGCGAAGCACGCTTGTCTCGAACCGCACATCAGCGTCCGTGAACAGCAGCCACTCCCCCGTCGAAGCTTCGTACGCTTTTTGCAGCGCGTGCGGTTTTCCAAGCCAGCCGGCTGGCAATTCCGAAACATGCACCGCGCGAAAACGTGGATGCGCCCCGGCAAACTCGTCGAGAATGCCGCCCGTCGCATCCTCCGAGCGGTCATCGACCGCAATGATTTCGAGATGTGGATAATCCAGTGCGGCCAGCGTCGCCAATGCGGCGGGAAGTTTTTCCTCCTCATCGCGCGCGGCAAAAATCAGGGAAACGCTTGGGCACGCGGAGTCTTGAGCCGGTGAGAAATTTCTGATTCGTGGAATTGTCCTGGCGCCACGCGCGACGCGGAGTCCTTGCAGCACCCAAATTGCCGCCAGTAGGGAAAATAGAACGAGTCCAAAAATGTGCATCAAAATTGGTATCGAGCGCTGACCTCAGGTTATCCTAACATGTAAATGACGGCGACCCTTTCGATCATCGGTGCGGGACGAGTGGGCCGCGCCCTCGGACGGCGCCTCCGCGAATTGGGATGGAAGATTGGCGCTGTTGTAACCGGCGGCGAGGCCAGCGCGCGCAAAGCCGTGCGCATTATCGGGGCCGGCCAGGCGCACGCTTTTCTTACGCGCCAGGTGCTTGCGGCACAAGTCATTCTGATTACCACCGCGGATCGCAGCCAGGCGGCGGTGGCGGAAGAGTTGGCCCGCATTGGAGCGGAGGAACTTCGCGGTAAAATTGTCCTGCACACGAGCGGGGCGCTGAGTTCACGCGTGCTCGAGCCGGTAAAAAAATGTGGTGCCGCGGTTGGCTCGATGCATCCGCTGCAAACTTTCAGCGGCGTGGGAGTGCCGCCGCTTGAAGGAAGAGTTTTTGCAATCGAAGGCAACGCCGTGGCGGTTCGCGCCGCGCGGCAGATTGCCCGCGCGCTGGGCGCAGTTCCCGTGCGGATCGAAGGGGAGAAGAAGCCGCTTTATCATGCGGCGGGCGCGATGGCGGCTGGTAACGTGCTCGCCTTGATGGAGGCGGCGACGCGGCTCATGGCTGCGGCAGGAATGAAGCGGCGCGAGGCAGTGCGCGCCCTGCTGCCCTTGACACGCCAGGTGCTCGAGAATTTCGAGCGGCTCGGACCGCGTGCTGCGTGGACCGGGCCTCTTTCGCGCGGCGATTATGCCGTCGTGGCGGTGCATACCGAGGCGATGAAAGATTTGCCGCCGGAGTTCACGGCCACGTACGAGGCTGTCAATCGCATGGCCGCGCTGGTTCTGGCTCAGGATTCCGCGGCGATGCTAGCGGAACTGGAAAAGGTTTCATCAGGTAGGAAAACAAAAGGCAAAACGACGGGGGGACAAGCGTGAAGCAATTGCAGATTGCGATCGAGAGCACGACGCTGGCGAACGGACTGAAAGTCGTCATTGCGCCGGAAACGACAGCGCCGGTGGTGACCATCGGCGTTTATTACAAAATTGGATTTCGCCTGGAGCCGAAAGGACGCAGCGGCTTTGCGCACCTTTTCGAGCACATGATGTTTCAAGGTTCGGCGAACGCTCCGAAGATGCAGCACATCAAGCTCATCAATTCGAGTGGCGGCGTGCTGAACGGCTCGACCCATTACGACGTGACGAATTATTACGAAGCAGTGCCGTCGAACGCCCTGGAACGTGTGCTATGGCTCGAAGCGGACCGCATGCGCGCGCTGAAAGTGGATGACGAGAATTTGCGCAACCAGCGCGATGTCGTGAAGGAAGAAGTGCGCGTGAATGTTTTGAATCAGCCTTACGGCGGATTTCCGTGGCTGGATTTGCCGCCGGTAGCGTTCCGCAACTGGGCGAACTCGCACAATTTCTACGGCGACTTCACCGATTTGGACGCAGCGGACCTTTCGGATGTCTTCACATTTTTTAAAACGTACTATGTGCCAAACAATGCTGTGTTGCTGATTCTTGGCGATGTGAAACCGGAGGAAGGGTTTGCGCTCGCGAAGAAGCTTTTCGCGGATATTCCGGCGGGACCGCCGCCGCCGTTTGCCGATCCGACCGAGCCGGAGCAGAACGAAGAGCGGCGCGGTCACGTGGAAGAAAAATTTGGGACGCTGCCTGCAATCGCCATCGGATACGTTGTGCCGAAGCGCCGGACTGCCGATTGGTGTGCTATGGCGCTACTCGATCAGGCGCTGCATGGCGGACGCGCGGGGAAACTTTACCGCGAGCTTGTTCTCGAAAAACAAGTCGCTGTGGAGCTAGATGGCGGCATTGACGACATATTCGGTTACAACGGGCCGACGCAGATGGTGACGCGCATTATGCACAAGCCGGAATTTACGGGTGAAACGGCGATGGCCGCGTTCGACCAAGTGATTCGCGAAATCCAGGAGAACGGCATAAGCGAGGATGAGCTGGCGCAACTCAAAGTGAAATGGCAGTCGGACTTTGTTTCGCTGTTGGAGAACGGGCACGGCGGTATGCCGCGCTACGGGTTGATGCATCTATTGGCGTGCTTCACGCTATTCGACAACGAGCCGCAACTCGTGAACTCCATCCTCGATGGTTTCCTCGCGGTGAAGCGGGAAGAAATTCAGGCGGCTGCGCGGAAATATCTGGTCAAAGAAAAACGCGCCATCGTGTTTCGGACGCCGACGGCTTCCAGCGCGAAGGAGGCTGCATAATGGCGACGCCCGCGGTCGAGGTAAACAGTGCAGTGCCGGGGCTTTCGGCCGAGCGGCAAGTTACGTGGCCAAAGCGGCAAAGAGTGCGGCTCTCGAATGGCCTCGACGTGATTCTAGTGGAATCGCACACGATCCCTAAATTTCACGGCGAATTATTCCTTCGATCGGGCAATGCCACGGTGATCGAACGAGGTCCCGGGCTCGCGGAAATGACCGCGACCGTCCTGCGAACGGGCACTTCCAAGCGGGTGAGCCGGCAGATCGAAGAAGATCTGCGTCGGCTTGGCGCGGACCTATCCTCTTACGCTGGCGCGGATACCAGCGCCATTTCGTTTGCAGGACTTTCTGAGTTTGCTGAGCCGCTGCTCGGCCTCGTCGACGAATTAGCGCGCGATGCGGCATTTCCGGAAGCGGAATTCGAGCGCGAACGCCGGCAAAAGCTGGAAGAGGTCAAACTCAGCCGGACGGAACCGGGATTTCTCGCAGGCGAACGGCTGCGAAAGGTCTTGTTCGGTGCTCATCCTTATGGCGTAGTTTCTCCGAGCGAGGAGCAAGTCGCGGCCTACAAGCGGGACGATCTGCTTGGCGTTTACCGGGATTTTTACACTCCGGAAAATGCATTGCTAGTGCTCGTCGGCGATTTTCAGCCGGGCGCAATGCTTAAGTCGGTCGAAAAAGTTTTTGGCGCCTGGCAAGGAAAAAAGCCTGTACCCAGCGTTTTTGCATCTCCCGCAAATCCGCGCAGTCGGCATGTTTACCTGGTGCACCAGCCCGGCGCGGTACAGACGCAGATTCTCGCGGGATGCCACGCCATCACGCGAAGGCATCCGGACTGGGTGAAGCTGGGCCTGACCAACAGTTTGTACGGCGGCGCGTTCAATTCGCGGCTGGTGATGAACATCCGCGAAGACAAAGGCTATACGTACAGCCCGCGAAGCGGCGTCAACGCTCTGCGGCAGCACGGTTACTTCTCGGTCTCGGCTGCGGTTCGCAACGATGTTGTTGCTGCGTCGCTCACCGAAATCTTTTACGAAATGGACAAGCTGCGTTCCTTGCCGGTTCCCGAACCCGAACTAGCCGACGCACAAAATTATCTCAGCGGCGTCTTTTCCATGGGCCTCGCGACGCAAGGCGGATTGCTGGGGCAAATCGCGGTGGTTGCGCTGAACGAATTGCCCGACGATTATCTTGAAACATATCGCGCGAAAGTTCGAGCACTGACGCCGGCCGATTTGCTCGAAACGGCGCGCAAATATCTCGACTCCGCCAACATGCAAATTGTTGTGGTCGGTGATCGCGCGCAGATCGAATCGCAAGCCGCCCTCTTCGGCGAACTCGAAGTCTTCGACGCGCAAGGCAAACACCTTCGCTAGACCGCCTAGCGTACTCTCGTTTCTGATAGCATTCTCCCCAAAGGAGAACACTTCCAATGGGGAACATGGAGCGTCGCGCTTTTTTGGGCGGAGCCGTTGCCGCTTTTCCACTGACTTTTGCGGGACAGTCCTCCAAGCCTGCGGCTCCGGCCGGGGCCATTTTTGTAGCCGGCGGAGAAGATCGCGGCGGCATACATCACAGCATCGGAGTCAGTTCCAGCGACTTCAAAGTCCTGACTCGCGACAGCAGCGGCGGTCTCTTTATTTTCGAGCACACAAATCACAAAAAAGGCGGCCCGCCGCGCCACCTGCATCACAACGAAGACGAGTGGTTCTACGTCATCGCAGGCGAATATCTCGTCGAAGTCGGCTCCGAACGTTTTCATGCGAAGCCCGGCGATTCCATTCTTGCGCCTCGAGAAGTGCCGCATGCGTGGGCATTTAACGGCGACACACCGGGGAAGCTGGTGATTGGTTTCGCGCCCGCGAATAAGATGGAAGCGTTCTTCCGCGACAATGAGGCACATACCGGCGGCGTCTATCTCAATCAAGCTGACGTTTACCGAGCCTACGGCATGGAGCTACTCGGTCCGCCGCTTTCCGTCGGATAGATGAAGCTCCCGGCTGGCCTTCGCCAAAATTATTGATTTATTAATATATTCGATGCACTATTTTATCCGCTATGGCTTGGCGCTTATTCGCCCGTGTCTGTCTCGTGCGCGGCATGTTGTGTGTCATGCCTTGCCTGGGCTTTGCGACAAAGTTGCCGCCGGCTGCGCCGGTCAATTTGAATACGGCGACGTCGGAAGAGTTGCAGTTGGTGCCGGGGATTGGGCCTGCTACCGCCGACAAGATTTTGCAGATGCGCAAATCCTACGGCGCGTTTAAGAGCCTGGACGATCCGCGGCATTGGGCCGAAGCGGCTCGAAAAAATGCGCAAGTACTTGTCCCTGGGCAAAGCGAGGTCGCAGAGCAAACCCGCGTCGGCGAACAAGCCCGCAACTCCGTTGAAACCCGCTCCCGTGCCAAAGCCTTCCTGTGCTTCGGAAGACCCTCCTGATTTCTTTTTCTAGTTTGCGTCGCGCTCGGCGCTGGAAACCAAAAGCGGATTCCTCGCCTCGCTCGGAAGGACATTTTTAATTTCGTACACGGAACTCATCATCAGAGGACCTGATGGGTGCGGCGTTCTTCGGGCTTGGCTTCGTTGATGCGGAGCGGGACTTGGTCGGCGATGCGGATGCCGTAGCCTTCGAGGGCAACTACCTTCTTTGGGTGATTCGTCAGCACGCGGATGTCTTTTAGGCCGAGGTCGATGAGGATTTGGGCGCCTATGCCGCTTTCGTGTTGGACCATGCGTTGGCGGGCGGGTTCGCGGTCGAGTTGACCGCGCTTGTGGAAATGAATTTGCGGCAGAGCGCCCAGGGTATCGGCAGTTTCCACGCTGAAACCGCGGCCGGTGTGGTGGAGATAGAGGAAGACGCCGCGGTCTTCTTTGGCGATGGTGGCGAGGCTGCGGGCAACGAGTTCGCTGCAGTCGCAAGTTGTGGAACCGAAGACGTCGCCGGTTAGACAGTGTGAGTGAACGCGGACGAGCGCGGGCGTTTCGCCTTCGAGACTGCCGCGGACCAACGCGATGTGCTGATCGTGATCCATGTCGCTGGCGTAGGCGATCATGCGGAAGTCGCCGTAACGCGTGGGGAGAACGGCTTCGGCTACGCGGCGGACGTAGCGCTCATGCTGCATGCGGTAGCGGATGAGGTCGGCGACGGTCAGCATTCTTAAATTGTGTTGCTTGCAGAATTCGTGGAGTTGCGGCACGCGGGCCATGGTGCCGTCTTCGTTCATAATTTCGCAGATGACGCCGCTGGCGTTCAGGCCAGCGATGCGTGAGAGATCGACGCTGGCTTCGGTCTGGCCGGCGCGGACGAGGACGCCGCCGTTGCGGGCGCGCAGCGGGAAGACGTGGCCTGGGCGGGCGAGATCCTGTGGGCGCGTTTTCGGATCAATGGCGGTGAGGATGGTGATGGCGCGGTCGTTGGCGCTGATGCCGGTAGTGACGCCGAGGCGGCCGTCGATGGCTTCGGTGAAAGCCGTGCCGTGCACACTGGTGTTGATGGGGGACATGAGCGGGAGGTGAAGGTCGTCACAGCGCTGCTCGGTGAGGGTGAGACAGATGAGGCCGCGGCCGTACTTGGCCATGAAGTTGATGGCCTCGGGAGTGATTTTTTCGGCGGCCATGGTGAGGTCGCCTTCGTTTTCGCGGTCTTCGTCGTCGACGAGGACAATCATGCGGCCCTGGCGAATTTCTTCAACGGCTTCTTCAACGGTGGCGAATGTGGGTTGGTCAGGAGTCATGGTGTGCCTCGAAAGGAATAGTGTAGCGGATTGATGGGAAGGGACGTAACGAATGGTTTGTGGTCCGTGCTCTCTAACCCGTGGCCCGTGCTCGGCGACCCGTGTCGGAGAGGAGGCAAGGAGTTGCAGGGGCTTGTGGGTGGCCGGAAGAGAGCAGTGGTAAGCACCGAGTAGCGGCGGACGCCGAGGAAGTGAAGGAACGGAGCTTGCCCCCACCCCCGGGGTGTTTTTTGGAAACATTTGAAAAGAAAGGAGATAGTTTGAGGGGTCGGCGAAAGATCTGAAAAGAAAGAAGTTGCAAGGATCCTGCGCGGCGGTAACGGAGAAGTTGCCAATTGGGGAGTGGGTGTGAGCCCAAAGAAGGGAGGTGGGTTCTTGGGAAGGACCAAAGAGTGCGGAATAGTTTGAAAAGAAAGGAGACCAATACTTTCGAACGGGCGGAGGCGCAGGGCCTTATTGGATGGTGAAGGCGGAAGGCGGGACGGCGGCTTGGGCTTCGGGGTTGTAGTAGTCGTAGAGGATGGAGGGGGCGGAGAGGGCGCGGAGGCCGAAGCGGGGTTTGAAGGTGAAGGAGAATTTTGTGCCGCCGCCGCGTGGCCAGAGGTAGACGATGAGACGGTCGGGGAGGACGTCGTATTGATTCAGCTCCCATCCGGAGGATTTGACGGCTTGCTCGAGGGAGCTGCGGTCGACCTCGGCGCCGGGAGGGAGGCCGATTTCGGCGAGGAGCATGCCGTAGCCGCGGAAGCCGATGCGTTCGGCCGAGACGTTGCATTGGATGAGGTCGCCGACGCTGGCGGAAAGTTTGTCGAAATGGACGGAGAGGCGCAGGGCGTCGGAAGTCATTTCCTGTTGATACAGGGAGGTGCCTGGGGCGTGGTTGGCCCAGGGAATGTAGTAATCGGCGAGCACCTGAACGGAAACGCGAGCGGAAGCATGGGGACGGCGAACTTCGATGTGATGCAGGCCGGGGGAAACGAATTTGGAGAGGTCGACAGTGATGGGCGCGCTGAGGGCGTTGGGCGGGGGAAGATCGAGGGCGAGCGCTTCGTGGCCATCGACGAGAACGGTGGCTTTTGACGGAAGAGTTGCATTGGCGGCGGAGGGATCGGTCTGCTCCGGCTTATTAGCGATGAGAGCGGCGATGGTGTCGAGAACGTTGATGGTGGCTTGGGTGGAATACCAGATGCCGTAGCGATCCTGATTGCGAAGGAGAAAGAGGAGGCCGCGAGAGATGAGAGCGTCGGATTCAGCGGAAGAAGCGGGGTCCGCGTTAAGAGCTTGCAGGACGAGGGCGGTGGTTTCGACGCGTCCGGCCAAACCCCAGCCGTAGAAGGGAGTGTTGCTTTCGAGCGACCAGTAGGTGTCATCGCCTTCGCGATGTTCGAGAGTGCGAAGGCGGGCGATGCTGGAGGCGAAGGCGGATTTGTCGCCGGCGGCGAGGGCAGCGAGAGCATAGGATGCGAGGACGTAAGGCTCGTCCAGCGATGCGACTTTTGGTTGGAGATAAGCGAGAGCGTGTTGGAGGGCGAGCGAGGTGTTTTTGGCGAGCTGCGCGTTGCCGCTGGGGGCGGTGGCGTCCGAGGTAAGTTTTGAGGCGGCGAGGATGCGGGCGATGTAGGCGGTGAGCATGACGCTGCGGGGCAGGATTTCGTTGCCGTCCCATCCTTTCGCGGGCCAGTGGCCATCGGGTTGGACTTGATTCAGCACCCACGAAGTGGCTTCCTTAATGATGGAGTCGTCGACGTCGACGAATTCGCGGACGTCGGTGAGAAATTTGATGGCGTAGACGGTGAGAGCGAGATCCGAGTTTCCCTTACCCCAGTAGGAAAATCCACCATCGGCGGAGCGATAGGAGAGGAGACGCTCGTAACCGAGCTGCGTGTAGCGGTGTGGGCGGGAGAGAAGCGGAGACTTTTCGGAAGGCGAGGCTTTGGCGAATTTGAGGAGGAGGACGCTGGGATAGGTAGAGGAGATGGTTTGTTCACCGCAACCGTAGGGGCGTTCGAGAATGGCTTCGACGCTTTCGAGAACGTGAGCGGTGAGATTTGGATAAATTTTGAGGCTCGTTTGAAGAGCGCCGGCGATGGCGGAATCGGGAACCTGGAGATCGAGAGAGACGGTGTCGGAGAAAATCTGGCTGACGCTGGCGGTTTTTTCTTGGCCGTTGGGGCGAACGGTGACGGGGCGGGAGATGGCGTCGCTGGCGTCGGCGCCCAGGGCGCGGACTTCCTGCTTTCCGTCTTTGATGGTTTCGATGGCTTTGAATTGGAAGATGTCGCGCGAGGAATCTTTGGGGGAGATGGCGGTTTTCAACGTGGCGGAGCTTTGGAGGGCGAACCAGGGAGCGGGCTTCATCTCGACGGTGACCTGGAGGCGGCGGTCGAGGTAGTTGCGGAGCACGACGGAAAGAGAAATTTCGTCGCCGATGGTGAGCAAGCGCGGGGGATCGTGCTCGACGAAGAAGGGTTGAAAGGCGCGGATGGATTTTTCGGAGGAGCCGAGTTCGCCGTTGAGGGTGGAGGCGACGGCGGAGAGCTTCCAGGTGGTGATGTTGTCCGCGAGAGGGAATTTGAGCTGGGCGCGGCCTTTGCTGTCGGTGAGGAGTTCGGGGCGCCAGAGGAGGGTTTCGGGGAAATATTCGCGGAGGCGGGGGGTGGCGAGCAGAACTTGTTGTTGAGGCAGAAGCGGCAATGAGGAGAGGCTTTGCTTCGTGAGCGAAACGGAGCTCGTCGTAGTTTGCAACAGGACGGGGGCGGCTTGAACTGTGACGGTTTCGGTAACGGCGCCGACGCTGAGGGTAGCGTCGAGTTTCGTTACGTTGGAGGAGCGGACGGGGACGTGAGTGATGGAATAGGCGCGAAAACCGTTAGCGGAGAACTGGACAACGTAAAGGCCGGCGGGGAGATTGCGGAGGAGGTAGTCGCCGGATTCGTTAGATTTTGTCGTGAAGACGGCGGAGGTTGCTGAATTCTTAGCGCTGATTTCCGCGTTGGCGATGGTAGCACCGACGGGATCGGTTACGGTGCCGGAGATGGCGCCGGTGGATCCCTGGAGGACGGTGGCATTGCCAATGGGAACGGGAGCGTTGTCCTTGCTGCTTTGTTCGACGACGCCGCGGGAGTAGGAGGCAACGTCGAAATCGTCGGAGGTACCTTCGAGACCATCTTCGCCGACACTGCGGATTTGGATCCAGTCGATATGTTGAGTGATGGGGACGATGGTGGTGTGCTGCTGTTCTTTTTGGGTGTGGTGTTCGTAGGTTTCGACGGTGAGGTCATCGGCAAAGCGGGCTACGCGGCGGAAGGTGGCGTAGTAGGGATGATCCCACGGGTCGCGAAGCGCGTCCCAGTGGATTCCGGCGCGGTCCAAGGCATCTTTTAGTTCCTCGGTGGTTTCCGGAAACGACTGCGTTTTTTTGAAATTGGCGGTGAGGGCCTCGTCGATTTGCGCGTTTATCTCGGAGAAGTAGTCGATGCCGATGGTGGCGAGCGGGAAGTCGTCATCGGAAGGAAACTGTTTGGAAGTGAAACGGCCGTCGGGACCGGCGCTGGCGACGGTGACAGTGAAGTGGGACGTATTCACTCCGAAGGAGAGTTGGTAAGCGTGACCCCAAGGATCTTTCAGGGAGTCCAAGTCGAGGCCGAGGCGGGTGAGTTCGGATTTGAGGGTTTGTTCGTTGCGAATGTAATTGTGGGTGCGGGCGTGAAATTCGTTGACGGCGCGCTGGATGGTATCGGCGTGGGGCTTGAAGTAGGGCCAGCAAAGAGTGGTGACGACGAAGTCATCGGCTGTGCCGAGAAGTTTGTCTGGGCCGGCGCTGGAGATTTCGAGGACGTCGGATTCGCGAGAGACGCGGAAGGCGGCGTGGTAGGGAGTGCCCCAGGGATCTCTGGCGTCGCGCCACGCGATGCCGGCAGTGGAGAGGAAATCTTCCAGGGCGGCTGGTGTTTTGGGGTATTCGCTCTTTTGCCGGTAGCGATTCGCAAGAGCGGTGCGCATCGGGACGATTTGGGGATCGATTTCGGAAGCGAAGAGTTTGGCGAGGTCCGCGGCACCATGGTCACTTGTGAACGTTTTGGGGCCGTCGGAATTGCCCTGGAGGAGGACTTCAGCGGCGAGTTCGAGGCCGTCGGGGAGCGGCTTGGTGAGGTCGAGTTTGTCAAGATCGCTTCGGCGAAGGCCGCCAATATTGGGGGCGTCCCAGTCTCCACGAAAATTGAAGAAGCCCCCCGCGGCGCCGAATTCGCTGTCGGTGCGCTGGCGCTCTTCAACGGCTTGATCGACGACGACGAGGCCGAGGGCGCTTTTGGCGGGCGAGCCGTCGGGGCTGATGACTTGCAAGGTGGCGGTGGCTTCGTCGCCGGGACGGTAGACGGATTTGCCGAATTTTACGTCGACTTGTAAATCGTGACTTTTGCGGAAATAGACGGTGTGCGCGCCGGAGGTGGAGGAGTTGTAATAATCGTCGCCGGGTTTGCGGCCGAACGTATAGGCGAGGATGGTGATCTCGTTTTCGAAGTTTTCTGTGGAGTCGAAGGCAAGTTCGGCGGTGTTGCGTGATACGTGGACCTGTTTTGAGGCGATGACCTGGAAATCGTGGATGGCTTCGACGACGACGGAAAGGTCTGGATCGGAGGTAGTGAGGCGGACCTGGATGGGATCGCCGGGTTCATAGAGAGTTTTGTCGGTGGCGATACGGATTCCGGGGCTATCGAGAAACCACATCGATTCGACGTGATGGCCGACCTCGCCCTTGCTGTCTTTGGCGTGAAAGCTCAAATCAAAAGCGTAGGAGCCACTGGAGCTGAGAGTGGTTGGACGCGGAACGCTGAGACCGGCGACTCTTGCCACGCCGTAACGATTGGTGTGGACTCGACGAAGGTACTGCTCGACGGGTTCCCTGGGACTGGCGTTGTTCGCGGAAGATTGATCGCCGGCCCAAAAGAGTTCGACGTCGCAGGAGGCGGGCGAGCCATCGGCGTAGCTGGTGGAAAGATAAAACTCGAGCGGAGGACCGTTGTGTTGGGAGCCGCTCGCATCGATGGCGTAGATATGAATGGGATCCTTGGTGATGCGCAAATCAAAGCGGCGCTGTTCGGTGCGGCCAGTGGAGGAATCGGTGAAGTAGGCCGCGAGCTTGAGATCGTGAAAGCGGGAGTAGTCTTCGCCGGCAAGACTGTCGTGGTCGTCTGACAAATCGATTTTCGCGATGTAGCGGCCGCGGTCGTCGGTATCGCCTTCGTAGCTGTCGCCTTCTTCGGTGTCCCACTTTTGCTCGTGGTAATTCCACTCGCGCTGGGTTTCGCGGACGACGCGCACGTGGCCGCGTTTGACGGGCTCGCCGAAAAGATAATCGGCGTGAATTTCGATGGAGGCATTTTGATCGGGAAGATAGAAGGCGCGATCGGGTTTGGCGGTGACGGTGAAGGTGGGGAGATCGTAGCGGCTGATTTTGACGGAGGCGCTGGCGCCGGAATCGGCATAGCGGCCTTCGCCGAAGCTGGCTTGGATGCTATAGGAACCGAGGCGGAGATTCTCTGGGATTTGCCAATCCGCGGAGGCGATGCCGAAGGCGGAAGTCTTGAGTTGCGCGCCATAGACGAGAGTTTGCTCGGGGTCGAGGAGCTTCACGGTCACGGGTTCGGCGGCGATGGCTTTTTTGTTGGAGTCGAAAGCCATCAAGCGCATGTGGAGCGCCTGGCCGGGCTGGTAGATGGGTTTGTCGGTGCTGAGAGAAACGTTGGAAAAATGAACCACGCGGAAATCGTCGTCGGCTTCGACGGAATAATCGGCAAGTTTCCCGGTGACTTTGATCGAGACTTCGCCTGTTGCGACGGTTTGCGGGAGGGAGAAGGGAAGCGTGGCGAAACCGCGGCGATCGGTGAGAGCGGTTTTCGTCACGAGAGGCTTATCGTCGTCTGTATCTAGATCCAAGGATGCCTGGACGGCGACGCCGGCGACGGGGCGGCCGGTGACGGGGTGAATGGCACGAACACGGATGGCGTAATGGCCAGTTTCGCGAACAAAGTCGGGAGTCGCAACGTGGAGCTCAAAAATGCCTGGAGTGGCTTCGCCAACGGAGAGAATGCCAATCAGTGGAGCAGAAGGCGAGCTCGCCGGAAGGGTTGGCGTGATGGTGTAGCGCAGGCGGAACCACAAGAGATTCTTGCCGTCGCCCTTCTCCACTAGGGCGGAGGCCACGGGCAGAGTCGCTTTGAGCCTCGTCAGGCCGGGCGGAAGGGAAGCGTCCTGCTCTGCGCTGGCGCGAAGCTTGCCGTTTGGATCGAGCAATTCGAGCAGGAGATGCGTGGCGATCGTGGTGTGGGAATGGTTTTCGACGGGGAGAGCAATGGCGGCGTCCGTGGAAGCAAATTGGATGCGGGCGGAGTCTTCCTTCACATGCAAGAGAGTCTGCGCAGGGGAGGCGGACAGGCATAACGAAGACAGAAATACAACTGTAAGGAAACGGCTGGATCGGTAACGCATCGCCCCCACCCCAGGTTACGAATGCGATACTAACATCGGCTGATAGTAGGGTGCGGCGAAAGCAAGAAAAGGTTGCCTGAGCCAAGACTGCCGGCCCCTGAGGATGTGGAACGCGCCCACCCAACGCGCGCTAGAGGTTTCGCAGAGGAGTTGGCAGGACGGCGGCGAGTGAAAATCTGCCGGGGCCGGCTAGGAGCAGGCCGATGGAGAGGAGCAGTTCTGTGAGGGCGTATTCCATGCCTTGGTGGCTGATATCGTAGCCGTTGGCAAGATGGACCATGAAGACGGCGCCGAGCATGACGATGATGACGCAGACGCAGCCGATACGCATGGGCGCGCCGATGAGAATGGCGATGCCGCCCGCGAATTGGGCGAGGCCGACGAGGTAGCCGACGATGTCTGGGGCGTGCATGAAGGCGGCGAAGTTGTGCGGGCCGGGGCCGCCGAAGACGCCGAAGAGAATGGCGGCGCCGTGGTAGATGAAGGGAAGGGAACACGCGATCCGCATGATGAGGAGTTCGAGATTGAGCTCGCGGACGGGGCTGGAGGAGAAGGGGTTGGTGGTGGCCATGGGAATACCTCCCTTTTGAGGTGCGAGAGATGTATCAAAAGAACATAGGAAAAGCCAAGAGAAATTCGGACGCGCACCAGGCAGGCGCGGAGGAACGTCGCGATTGTAGGCCGAAAACGCGGGCGGAGGGCTAATCGCCGGGTTTGGAGCGGAGTTGGCGGAGGCGGGATTGCTGGTCGGGGGTGAGTTTGTTTTTGATGCGGACCATTAGGGCGATTTGGGTGCGCTTGATTTCGCGTTCGGCGTTCAAGACTTTGTCGAGTTGGGCGAGCGCTTGGGCATCGTCCACGGGATCCTGCTTCAACGCTGCGCCGAGCGCTTCCATGGCGTCCTGAAGCTGGAATTGGAGTTCGGTGAAGCGAGTTTGGGCTTTGAGTACTTCGGAGCGGATGAAATTCCTTTGCGTGTCATCGAGGCCAATGGCTTTCTGATTGGAAAGGACCAGATCGGGAGGGAAGAGATTTTCGGCGACGGGGTCCGGGCCCTGGGGCTGTTGAGCCTGAGGCTGTTGTGCGAATAGGGACGCGCAAGCGGAGAAGAGTACGAGGCAGAGCAGGAGAGAAGTTCTTGCGCGCTTGATTTTGGGGCAGCTGATTTTCGCGATCATGGGCGTTTTTTATCCTTTTCGGGGACAACTTGATGTTGTAGATCGGACGCGTTGGCATTGAGCGGGTAGAAATAATCACCGAGGCGCGGCGGAGTTGCTTCGAGTGCGTCGTAAGACGAATGCAGAAGGTCTTGCGTGGGAGACTTCCAGTTGGAAAGGGAAGCGGCGGCGGACAGAGTTCGCTCGGTGTCAGCGCGCTGTTTGCGTTGCTGCCATACTGCGCTGAGAGAGACCGCCGCGATGAGCAGGACCGCGAAAGCGAAGACCGTTACTTTTCCAGCTGACCACCAAGCGTGCGGGCTGAGGCGCCGAGGCAATTGCGCCAAAATGCGATGGGTGGCGTCGGCGGAAGGTTCCGCGGAGACAAGTTGCTGAAGGCTGCTGTCGATTTGGTTTGCGCGCGTTTGCAGTCTTAGAAATGCGGCCGAGCAGGCGGAGCATTCCTGGAGATGCTTTGCGAGGGCAACGCTGGGAGCTGCACCCAGGGCGTGTTCGGTGAGTTCGGGGCGGCACTGTTCACAGGATTTCATCGGCAAACACCTGAAGAAGCGCCTTTCGCGCTAAATGGAGCCGGGACCGTACCGTGCCTTCCGGGATGCGCAGCACGATGGCGACGTCGCGGGTGTCCAATTCTTGCACAGCACTCAATAGAAGTACGGCGCGCAATTTCTTGGGAAGACGGTCGATCTCGTCGCGCAGACGGCGCTGGAATTGGCGCTGCTCCAAGGCGGCTTCGATGTTGGCCGGCGGAGGTGCGCTTACCTGGAACCATGACGTGTCCCGATGGCGGGCCCGCTTCGTGGTGCGGTAGCGATTGAGGGCCAAGCGGTAACCCATGCGGGCTACCCAGGCGCGGAACTTCTGTGGCTCGCGGAGGCTGTAGAGTTTGCGATAGGCGCGGAAGAAAGTGTCCTGGACAATTTCTTCCGCGTCGGCGCGATCGCGAAGCACAGCGTGGGCCACGTGAAAAACGAGGCGGTGACATTCGCGGAGCCGTTGCTCGAAGTCAGCCGCCTCGTCGCGGGCATTTTCGCCGGCGCTCTTGGCCCATTTAACGGTGGGTCCGGTGCCTTCCACGGAGAATAGGCAGCGAGAGTGGGCTAGGGTTTCTGACACGGTAGTTGTGGCGGAGGTGGTACCAGTTGCAGCGCAACGAACGCGCCCACGGCTGGCTGGACCTGCGATGCTGCGGTGATTAATTGCACTTGTTGCTGCTGGCTCTGCGTGAGTAGGCCGGCAAACGCGGTTTGATAGCCCTGCAGGACCTGGCCTTGCTGCTGTTCGAGCGCGTGTATCTGCACGACCAGCGCGCCGATCTGGGCGGGATTGGGGTTGGGTTGGCTGAGCAGCGCGTCGAGCTGCTGCTGTCGAGGGACAATTTGCTGCTGCAGGGCGCTTAGGTCTGTCTGGAATTGGGTCAGAAGGGTTTCGAACTGTTCGGTTTGGGCTGGTGAGAAATTTAGGAAAGAAGCGACTATGGCTGGCGGTGGTGGACACGGAGCCGGTTGAGTGTTGGATTGCGGAGCTGCAGGTGATTGAGCGGTCGTGCTGCTTCTGGCCGGTTGAGCGAACACAGATGCTAGCGTGAGAATGGTGATGATAGATGCTTGTTTCATTTTCGTAGGACCTCCTATCCTACAACCAAGACACCGCGGAGGGGATGTTTGTTCAGTTGAAGATAGGAGAAGAAGCGTTCGGAGCAGTGGAAGGTCGAGAGCCTAAAAGAAAAAGGGCGGCCGAGGAAATCGGCCGCCCTTTTGTGGATGGAGGTCTGGGCTTGCTGGAAATGCGTCTTAGTACATGCCGCCCATGCCGCCGGCGCCGGGGGCTCCGCCGCCACCAGCCGCTGCAGCCTTTTCTTCCTTGATTTCAGCGATGAGAGCTTCGGTCGTGAGCATGAGGCCCGCGATGGAAGCTGCGTTTTGCAGCGCCAAGCGCGTGACTTTTGCTGGATCGATGACGCCCATCTTGACCATGTCGCCGTACTCGCCGGTCTCGGCGTTGAAGCCGAAGTTTTCGTCCTTCGAGTCGCGAACCTTGCCGATCACCACAGCGCCTTCAAAACCGGCGTTGAGTGCGATCTGGCGGGAAGGCTCTTCGAGAGCGCGCTTTACGATGCCCGCGCCAACCGCTTCGTCATCGTGCAGCTTGAGCTTCTCGACCGCGGAGATACAGCGGAGCAGTGCGGAACCGCCGCCTGCAACGATGCCTTCTTCGACAGCCGCGCGAGTGGCGTGCATTGCGTCTTCGACACGCGCCTTCTTTTCCTTCAGTTCGGTCTCGGTAGCCGCGCCGACTTTAATGACGGCAACGCCGCCGACGAGCTTGGCAAGGCGTTCCTGGAGCTTTTCCTTGTCATAGTCGCTGGTGGTGTTTTCGACCTGCGAGCGAATCTGCTTCACACGGCCTTCGATGTCCGCGGACTTGCCGGCGCCTTCGATGATCGTGGAGTTGTCCTTGTCGATGGTGACTTTCTTGGCGCGGCCGAGGTCCTCGAGCTTGACGTTTTCGAGCTTGATGCCGAGGTCTTCGGTGATGGCCTTGCCGCCGGTGAGGGTGGCGATGTCTTCGAGCATCGCTTTGCGGCGGTCGCCAAAGCCAGGAGCCTTGACGGCAGCGCACTGGAGCGTGCCGCGGAGCTTGTTGACAACCAAGGTTGCCAGCGCTTCGCCTTCGATATCCTCAGCGATGATCAAGAGGGGCTTGCCCATCTTGGCGGTCTGCTCGAGCAGCGGGAGCAGGTCTTTCATCGAGGAGATTTTCTTTTCGTGGATGAGGATGCGAACATCTTCGAGGATGCATTCCATGCGCTCGGGATCGGTGATGAAGTAGGGGGAGAGGTAGCCGCGGTCAAACTGCATACCTTCGACGACTTCGAGGGTGGTCTCCATCGTCTTGGATTCTTCGACGGTGATGACGCCATCCTTGCCGACCTTCTTCATGGCTTCGGCGATGATGCCGCCGATTTGCTTGTCGTTGTTGGCGGAAATGGTGCCAACCTGGGCGATCATCTCACCCTTGACGTCTTTGTGGAGCTTCTTGATTTCTTCGACCGCCACTTCGACGGCCTTTTCGATGCCGCGCTTGAGAGCGGTGGGGCTGGCGCCTGCGGCGACAGTCTTGACGCCCTCACGGAAAATGGCTTGCGCGAGAACGGTTGCGGTGGTGGTGCCGTCGCCGGCGACGTCGGACGTCTTCGAAGCGACTTCACGAACCATCTGCGCGCCCATGTTCTCGAGCGGATCCTGCAGTTCGATTTCCTTGGCCACGGTGACACCGTCCTTGGTGATGATCGGCGCGCCGAACTTCTTTTCGATCACGGCATTGCGGCCCTTGGGGCCGAGGGTGATCTTTACTGCGTCGGCGAGAGCGTTCACGCCGCGTAGAATCGCTTGGCGGGAATTCTCACCTGTTACAATCTGCTTCGCCATACTGGTATTTCCTCCTGATTATCTTTCTGCGGACTACGAATTTGAGCTTGTCAACGTTTCTACACTGGCGGGTACGGCATGCCGTGCCCCTACGACTTATGAACAGGAACGCCGACCTAAAGGTCGGCCACTACATTTACTTCTTGGCGGCTTTGGCGGCGCCGCTGAGTTTGGCCAGGATTTCTTCTTCTCGGAGGATGAGGAACTCTTCGTCCTCGACCTTGATTTCCGTGCCGCTGTACTTGCCGAACAGAACGCGGTCGCCTGGTTTCACGTCGAGAGGAATCAGTTCGCCCTTTTCGCGCTTGCCACCACCGACGGCGATCACTTCGCCTTCCATGGGTTTTTCTTTTGCGGAGTCAGGGATGATGATGCCACCCTTGACGGTTTCCTTGTCTTCAATGCGCTTCACGATTACGCGGTCGTGGAGCGGAGTTAGATTCACTGCCATCTTGAAAGATCCTCCATTGGTGATCTTGCGGTCTTAGTAGAGAGCGAGGGTACAGAAGGGATTAGCACTCCTCACTGTCGACTGCTAATATAGCAGAAAGAACTTGCATGTCAAGCATTTGTCGGACAGTTTTGTGGATTTCCGCGGAATGCCAAGGCTCGCCAGCATTCTTTAAGTCATTTATTTGTAAATACTTAACAGGTGCAAGAAAAAGGCGACACTTGGCGATTGCCGTGCTCCCCTTCGAGGGATAGAATCGCGACGGGGTCGAGCTTTGCGCCACGCCATCTATCTGCGGCTGATCGTTCTAACGGCGGCGACGCTGCTACCGTTCTTTTGGATCGTCGTGATTCTTGGTCATCGGCGGCAGAGAAATTTTGAGCGAATTTTCTTTTTCTTGTGTCTGGCGCTTGTCTTCCTTTTCGGATGTTCCCTCTTAGCGCTCAACGCCCAGCTCTATTACGCGGATGTCCCCCGCACGCTGGCGAGTTTTGCTTGGACAATTCTCTGTCTGGGACTGTGGTTTCTACCATCGCTGCTGCTCCATTTGCACGTTGAATATGCCGACGTGCGAACGATCTTTAATTCTCGCAAGGCGAAAAGCCTGTGGATTGCCGGAGCTTATCTGCCCGGGATCTTACTGCTTCCGTATTTCTACGCGGCACTGCGCCTGCGATCCGGCCAGGATTTTGATTTGCCGAGCAATTCTCTTGGCATCCCGTTCCAAATCTGGCTACTGACCGCAATCTTGCTGTCCTCGGGTTGGCAAAGACGTTTCGCGAAGATTGCCCCCGACAAGGAGCAAAGAGCCTTCCACGGCGAGCTAAAAAGCTACTTCGTCGTTTTGGCGCTGTGGATATTTTTTGGTCATGCGTTCCTTTGGCGATGGCCCAGAAATGAGAGTGGAGCCAGTTCCTATGGATGGATTCTGGCACTGTTGGTTGTGGCGCCCCTTTTCGGTCTTGTTCGCAATGTTCAGAAATTCAATTTTTTGCAGATTGGGCGGCAGCGAAACCTCATTTACGCGGTGTTTGCTACGTTTCTCGCGCTGCTGTACTTAAGCTTGATTCGGCGGGCGAGCCAATGGCTGGAGCCCTATTTGCCTCCGGAAGCGTCGGCGGCGCTCTTGTTGTTCCTTCCCGTGGTCTTTTTTGAGCCGTTGCAGAGATTGATGAGGAGAGCTCTTCGGCGGACCGCGCAGACAGAAGTGGATCATGCGCAGCGGATGATGACGCCGATTCAAGAAGTGGCGCGACTTGGCAACCTGGGGAAACTGACCGCGTTCATCGAGAAATGGATCGGGGAGGAATTGCAGCTCGCTGAGGTGAAACTTTTTCTCGGTGGCGCTGCAGAATCTGGAGCTAGTGGAAACCCAGCCCAGGAAGCGTTTTCGATTCGGCAGTCTGGCCGAACTTTGGGAACGCTTCGCGTCAAGGCGCATGGGGCGATGTTATCGGGGGAGACGGCGGCGGCGTTGGAGTTTTTGTGCGAGCAGTTGGCGGGGGCGCTGGAGTTGTGCCGGTTGATTGAGGAGAAATTGCAATTGGAGAGGGAATTGGCGGAGAGAGAACGGTTGGCGGTGTTGGGGCAGATGGCGGCTAGTATTTCGCACAATTTGAAGAATCCGCTGGGGTCGATCAAGACGATCTTGCAGGTGCAATTGGAGAGTGAGGAATTGCCGGAATCGATCCGCGGGGAAACGAGGATGGTGTTGGAGGAGATCGGAAGGTTGTCGGCTAAATTGAATCAGTTGTTGCAGTTTAGCAGGCCGGCGATTCTTGGCGGGGTTGTCGCGGCGACGTGCGACGCGCGCGAGGTGGCGGACGAAGTAGGCAACGTTTTGCGGCATGAGGCGGAGCGGCGCGGGATTGCGTTGGAGTTGGACGTCGAAGGTGGCGGGATGAAGTTGGCGGCTGGCGCGGAGGCGGTTAATGAGATTTTGTCGAATTTGGTGGTGAATGCTTTGGAAGCTACGGCGCGCGGCGGGCGCGTGCGGGTCAGCGGTTTGGCGAATGGCGCTGGATTTTTGTTTGTGGTGGAAGACGACGGGCCCGGTGTGCCCGAAAGTGTGCGCGAGAAAATTTTGCAGCCGTTTTTTACTACGAAAACGCAGGGAACGGGGCTCGGATTGGCGATCGTGGCGCGGCGAGTGGCGGAATTTGGGGGCAGCTTGGAGTGGCAAAGTCCCGTGAAGGATGAGTGTGGGACACGATTTCGGGTGAGTTTGCCGATGAAGGATTGAGGTGCGTGGCTGCGCTTCGGGTTTTTTTACACAGAAGTTGCAGAGGACACAGAGAGCGCGGAGAAGAATTAAATGAAGACCATTTTGCTTGTGGATGATGAGCCGGCGGCGCGCTATGGGTTGCGGCGTGCGCTGGAGGCGAAGTATCGCGTGGTGGAGGCGGATTCGACGGAGACTGCGCGTGGGGCGTTGACGACCGAGCGGCCGGATCTTGTATTGCTTGATGTGGTTTTGCCCGGGCAGAGCGGATTGGAACTTTTGCGGTGGATGCGCGAGTCGGGGAGCGACGTGCCGGTGCTGATGGTTTCGGCTTTGGATACGGCGAAGACGGCGGTGGAGACGCTGCGGTTGGGCGCTGCGGATTATCTGGTGAAGGGCTTCGAGTTGGAGGAGTTGCGACAGCGCGTAGCCAATCTTTTGAAGCTGGCGACGCTGGAAAAAGAAAATGATTCGCTGCGACGGCGCATGGCGACCGAGGGGCAGTTTGGGCAGATGATTGGGCGGACGGCGGAGATGCGGCGGGCGTTCGAGATGGCGGATCGTGTGGCGGGGACAGACTCTACCGTTTTGATTTTGGGCGAGAGCGGGACGGGGAAAGACTTGATGGCGCAGGAGATTCATGCGCGGTCGCCGCGGGCGGGAAAGGCGTACGTGGCGGTGAATTGCGCAGCTTTGCCGGAGACTTTGATTGAGTCGGAATTGTTTGGGTACGAGCGCGGAGCCTTTACCGGAGCGGCGCAGCAAAAGAAAGGGAAATTTGAATTGGCGTCGGGAGGGACGCTTTTTTTGGATGAGATTGGGGATATGAATGCGGTGACGCAGGCGAAGGTTTTGCGAGCGCTGGAGAATCGCACCATTGAAAGATTGGGCGGGACGCAAACGATTCCTGTGGACGTCCGGGTGATTAGTGCGACGCACCGGGATTTGGCGGCGGAAATTCGTGCAGGGAAATTTCGCGAGGATTTATTTTACCGGTTGCGTGTGGTGACGATTGAGTTGCCGGCTTTGCGAGAGCATAAGGCGGATATTCCGGTTTTGGCGGAGACGTTTTTGGCGATGCACGGGGCGCGGATGGGACGCGCGGGACGGCTTTCGCGAGAGTCGATGGCGGCTTTGGAGAAATATGATTGGCCGGGGAATGTGCGCGAATTGAAGAATGCGCTGGAGCGTAGTTTGGTGCTGTGCCGCGGCGATGCGATTGGCGTGGAAGACTTGCCTCGAGAAGTCTTGAGCGGTGAGGCTTCGCCTCACAGAAATTCTGGCGGCTCGAACGAGAATGGATTTAGTGAAAAGGATTTTCGTGAGGCCAAACGAAAATTTGAAGTGGCCTATTTGACGAAGCAGTTGAGCGATCATCGGTGGAATGTTTCGAAGACGGCGGCGACGATTGGTTTGCACCGGCAGAGTTTGCAGGAAAAGTTGCGGGAGTTGGGGATTCGTCGGCCCGGGCGCGAGTTGCCGGAAGAAGAATAAAAGAAAGAAAAAACACTTACGCAGAGCTCGCAGAGGCACAGAGTTCACAGAGAAGAGAGCGGAAGAGGATCGGAAAGAGGCGGCGTGATATTTCAGGGAGAAGACAAGAAAATTGCGGCTTATTTGATGGCAGGGGGCGGGAGCACGCGGTTCGGGAGAGATAAGGCGCTTGCCGAGTTTTCTGGAGAGCCGATGCTGGCGCGGATGCTGAAGCTGATGACGGAGTTTGGCGAAAATGCGAAAGTCGTGGCCGCGCCGGGAAAATATTCGGAGTTTGGAGCGACAATTGTCGAGGACCATTGGCCGGGGGAAGGGCCTCTGGGCGGGATTGTGACGGCATTGGCGCACACCCGAGAAAATACGCCGGCGTGCGAGTGGAATTTGGTCGTGAGTTGCGACATGCCGTTCTTGACGCGTGAGTGGCTCGCTTATTTGCTGGAGCGCGCCGAGAAGAGCGAGGCGCAAGTGGTGCTGGCTCATTCCGAGAATGGGCCGGAGCCGCTTTGCGCTTGCTGGAGAACGAACGCAATGGAAATTTTGCGCACTGCGTTCGAGGACGGTGTGCGCAGAGTTACTCAGGGGATTGCACTTTTGCGCGCGGAAGTTCTTGACGAGGCGGACTGGAAACGATTTGATAGCGAAGGACGGCTTTTCTGGAACATGAATACGGCGGCGGATTATGAGGAAGCGCGGCGGATAGTGGAAGCGGAACGGAAATAGCGCATTGTCACGCGTGAAACAAATGTTCAAGCGCAAAGTGATCCGGCGAAACGACGAACCAGGCAAATGACCAACGCAAGCGACTTTAGCCTCCACGGCGGCGCCACGAAACTGGACGGGGCGAGCGCGCACAATCGCACCGAAAACTTTTTTGAGTTTTGCGACGTTTGCAAATCGTTCGACGACAATGCGGTGCTGAAAAACGTCAGCTTCAGCGTAAGGCGCGGCGAAACGTGCGTCATTATGGGGCGTAGCGGCGTAGGTAAATCCGTTTCGCTGAAGCACATCATGGGATTCATGAAGGCTGATTCGGGGCGGATTTTTGTAGATGGAACTGACGTCACGGACTTCAGCGAGCGCCAATTTGAGAGCGTGAGACGGAAAGTAACGATGGTGTTTCAGTCGGGCGCGCTCTTCGATTCGCTGACCGTTGGCGAAAATATCGCGTTTCCGCTGGAAAAACAGCCCGGGCTGGCCGACGAGGATGTTGACGCGTACGTGGACAAACTTGCGAAGATGCTGGAAGTTGATACTGTCCTCGATAAATTGCCGGGCGAGTTGTCCACCGGGATGCGCCGCGCGGTGGCCATGGCGCGCGCATTCGCGCAAAGTCCCGAAGCGATTTTGTTTGACGAGCCTACGACTATGGTGGACCCCATCATGGCTGGGCATATGGGCGATTTGATTTTGCGCTTGAAGGACGCGTTTCACCGCACTTCGATCGTCGTGACGCACGACACGCACCTGGCAAAAAAACTTGCCGACTCTGTCGTTTTTTTGCAGGAAGGCCGCGTGGCCTTTTTCGGACCGTGGGACGATTTTGAAAATTCCAAAGATCCTTTCCTCCACAACTTCCGCGCACAAGACGCCCTGATTCCCGCTCTGGACGTGACTCTGTGAGCCAGCCGGCGAACGGCACCTCCGACCCGATCAAACAGCTTCGCAAGACAATGGGTTTTTGGGACGTGTTGCTTTTCAACATTGCAACCGTCCTTGGGCCTCGATGGGTTGCGGCGGCCGCGCACAACGGAACTTCTTCCATCAGCTTGTGGCTGCTTGCGGCGGTCTTCTTTTTTGTGCCGACGGCCTTCGTGATTACGGAGCTTTCCACGCGATTTCCGCACGAAGGCGGTTTATACGTGTGGTCAAAGGAAGCGTTCGGTGATTTTCACGGATTCGTGGCCGGATGGACTTACTGGATTTATTCGTTTTTTTATTTTCCTGGTTTGCTTCTGGCAAGCGCGGCGATGGGCGCATACATCGGCGGCAGTTCCTGGGGACATCTTGCGCAGAGCCGGCCGTTTTTGCTTGGAGGGTCGTTCTTACTATTGGCCGTTGCGGTGGGGATGAACCTTGTCGGGCTAAACATTGGAAAGTGGCTGCAGAACGCGGGCGGGTTGATGACTTATGTGCCGCTACTGCTCCTCATCGCGACAGGTGGCACTATCTGGTTGCGTTACGGTTCCGCGACGCATTTCACCTGGGCGAACATGCTGCCGCAATGGAACTGGGAAACGGTGAATTTCTGGCCGCAGATACTTTTCGCGTTTGCCGGGCTGGAACTTGTCTCTGCGATGAGCGACGAAATCCGCGACGCGCAGCGCACGCTCGCACGCGCCATCTGGGGTTCAGGAATCTTAATTGCTGTCGCCTATATCGCCAGCACGTTTGCCGTTCTCGCCATCATGCAGGCTGCACCGGTGGATCCGAAGTCCGGCGTCTATCAGGCGCTTTCCATCGGATCGGAGGCGTTGAAAATTGGTTTGGTGGGAATGATTGCCGCGTTTCTCGTGACGTTTGGAAATGCCGGCGGCGTGGGAACGACCGTGGCCGGGCTTTCACGTGTGCCGTTTATCGTCGGTGTAGATCGCTATTTGCCGGCGGCGTTTGGAAAACTGCACCCCAAGTGGCGGACGCCTTATGTCTCGATTCTGGTGCAGGCGGGAATTTCGCTGGCGCTGCTGCTTTTGAGCAACATCAATGAAACGACCAGCGGCGCGTATCAAATTCTGGTGGATGCGGCGACGATTCTGTATTTCATTCCGTTTCTTTATATGTATGCCGCGGTGATCAAGTTGGCCGGGCGCAAAGATCGCGACGCCAATGAACACGCGGTCCTGATCCCCGGCGGGAAGATTGGCGTGTGGATCGCGGGGGGCTTCGGATTCCTGATTACGCTCGGAGGAATCGTGCTTTCCTTTGTTCCGCCCGGGGAATCGGAGAACAAGTTTATATTCAGCGTGAAACTCATCAGCGGGACGGTGATTGCGGTTGCACTCGGGCTGCTGCTCTATTATCGCGGGGTGCGCGCCAAGGCTAAAGAAGCCGCGGGTTAAATGCCCGGAATCGCGCCATTTGGTGAATAAAATCTGGAGAAATGCTTCCGTCAGAAGCCTTGTGCAACAAGCTTTTCGATGGTGAGATTGGCATGCGTTTCGCTGCGCGTTTCTTTACGAGCATCGAGATAGCGCTCTACGTATTTGCCCAGGACATCGCCTTCGAGATTCACGGCGTCGCCGGGTTTGCGATCGCGGATGTTGGTGTGTTCGTAGGTGTAGGGGATTACCGCGATTTCGGCTACTCGCGTGTTGGCGTTCCATCGCGCGACCGTGAGGCTGATGCCGTCGATGGTGATGGAGCCTTTGGGGACGATATAGCGCGCAAAATCTTCAGAGACTTCCACGCCGAACCACGAATTTTCGCCCTCGCATCTGAGATCTGTGACGCGGCCCGTTGTGTCAACGTGGCCCAGGACGAAGTGGCCCCCGAGTTCGCTTGCAGCTGTGATAGGTTGTTCCAGATTGACGCGCGAACCTCTTTTCAAGCCGGCTGTTTTCGCGCCGAAAGACGTTTTTTGGATGGTCTCTCGGGACAAGTCAGCAGAAAATCGTTTTTTGTCGAGCGCCACAACGGTGAGGCAGCAGCCGTTCACGGCAATGCTTTTGGAAACAGCCAGCAGAGGAGCGACGCTGGGCGCGTGGATTGTGACGCGTCCGCCGTCGGGCTTAAGCTCGAGCGACTCAATTTTGCCCTCGTGTTCGATGATTCCGGTAAACATAACTTCCTCGCAAATACGCGGTCAATGCTGGGAATGGAGTTTACAGCATTTCGCTCCCGCAGCCGAAAGCACTAGACTAAACCTCGGCGCATCATCAAATGCGATCGAGGTTGGACCATGAGAGCCTGCCTGCTCAACGCCACAGCGCGAATCGAGACGAACCCCCTCCAGCTTAGTGAAGTCGCTGTGCCGCAACCGGGCAAAGGCGAAGTGCTCGTGCGTGTGCACGCCTGCGGCGTTTGCCGAACGGATTTGCATGTGATTGAAGGCGAATTGCCGCCGCGAAAGTCGCCCGTCATTCCCGGGCACCAGGTTGTCGGCATTGTCGAAAAACTGGGAGACGGATCGAATCGCTTTGCGATAGGAGCTCGGGTCGGTGTTGCGTGGTTACACCACACGGATGGCGTTTGCGAATACTGCCGCCGCGGCGAAGAAAATCTTTGCGATAACCCGTCGTTCACCGGCTACAGCGTGGATGGCGGTTACGCGGAATACGTCGTCGCGCCAGAGGATTTCGTTTATGCGATTCCCGAAGGATTTTCCGATCTGCAGGCTGCGCCGCTGCTTTGTGCTGGGATTATAGGATTTCGGTCGTTGCGCCTCGCTGGCATAAAGCCCGGCGGAAAACTTGGATTTTATGGTTTCGGGGCGGCGGCGCATGTGGCCATTCAGGTGGCGCGGTATTGGAATGTAACGGTGTATGCGTCAACCCGGGATGCGCGGCACCAGAAATTGGCGCTCGAATTGGGGGCGGCCTGGGCCGGTGGCACGTTTGATGCGCCGCCGGAAAAGCTCGACGCTGCGATTGTCTTTGCTCCAGCAGGAGAGATTGTTCCCGCGGCGCTTGCAGCCTTGCGCAAAAGCGGCGTGTTGGTGCTGGGCGGGATTCACATGAGCCCGATTCCCTCGTTCAGTTACGATTTGCTGTATCAAGAAAGAGTAATTCGCAGCGTGGCGAATAACACGCGGCAGGACGGCGAGGATTTTCTGCGCATCGCCGCGGAAATACCGATTCGCATGCACACCGAGACTTTTCCGCTCAGTGACGCCAACCGGGCGTTGAACGCCTTGAAGAATGACGCGATTGAGGGTGCGGCGGTTCTGCGTGTTTTGGGTGATGGTTGAGCCTCACCCCATACGCTAGCGGAAGACGTCTTGCAGATAGGCTTCTACAGCAATGTCGGGGCCGAATGGTTGCGTGCGGATGCGCTGTAGCGGCGCTAGCCTGAGATCCGGAGCCACGGCAAACGAGACGCGCGATTGGCCAGAGATTTTCGGGGCGTAGAAAAGCATCAGTTTGTGGACGATTCCGGCGCCGAGAGCGGCGCCGTTTAACGTCGGGCCGGCTTCGAGGAGGAGACTGAGAATTTCGCGTCGACCGAGCTCGGCAAGAACGGCTTCCAGACTGGCGCGACCGCCGCGTGAACGCAAGCTGACTATTTCGGCACCCGCCTTCTCAAGCGCGCGAGCCTTTCGCGAATTGGGAGCTTCGCTTGTAAAAATCAGCAAGTCGTCATCAGCGGTTCGGAGAAGCCGCGACTTCAGCGAGAGCGAAAGCTGGCTGTCGAGCACAACGCGCAGGAGTTGCCGTCTTCGAGGCTGGCCGCTGCGGTCCGTGAGCAGGGGGTCGTCGGCTTTAATGGTGCCAATGCCGGTGAGGAGGGCGTCGGCGGCGTGGCGCATGCGATGAACTTCGGCACGCGATTCTTCGGAGCTGATCCATGTGGTTCGTTTTTGCCTGCGTGCGCGCTGGCGTGACTTGTGCAGCTCGCGAGCAAGGGCAAGCTGGCCGTCCAGCGTCAACGCCGATTTCAGCGTGACGAACGGCTTTTTTGTGCGAATCCAGCAGGTGAACGGCTCGTTCAGCAGTCGGGCCTCTTCTTCGCCGATTCCCGTGAATACTTCGATGCCCGCAGCGCGCAAACGATCGAATCCAGCTCCGGAGTTGATAGGGTTGGGATCTTCCATCGCGGCAACGACGCGCTGTACACCCGCCGCGATGATCGCTCCCGTGCAGGGGCCGGTGCGGCCGGTGTGATTGCACGGCTCCAGTGTGACGTACATCGTCGCGCCGCGCGCTTTCTCTCCCGCGGATTTCAGCGCGACGATTTCCGCGTGATCGCGCAGCTCGTATTGATGAAAGCCTTCGCCGACGATTTGTCCTTCGCGAACGAGAATGCACCCGACCATGGGATTGGGACTCGCCAGGCCGGCGCCTTTGCGAGCCAAGGTCAGAGCGTGTTCCATGAAGCGAATGGCGTGGGCGTCCATTGTTCAGAGAAACAGTTTAGTCGAAGAGAGAATTCGCGTAGGTCTCGGCATCGAACGGCACCATGTCGTTGATCTGCTCGCCAGTTCCCACAAAGCGAATAGGCAAGCCCAGTTCGCGCGCAATGGCCACGACGATGCCGCCCTTGGCGGTGCCGTCGAGCTTGGTAAGGATGATGCCTGTTACGGCCACGGTCGAAGTAAACTCGCGCGCCTGAGCCAAGCCATTCTGACCCGTGGTGGCGTCGAGAACGAGCAGCACATCGTGCGGCGCGCCAGGAATGACTTTCGCCGCGGTGCGCTTCATTTTTTCCAGCTCGGCCATGAGATTGGACTTGGTGTGCAGGCGCCCTGCGGTATCCACAATCACGACATCGGCGTTCCGCGCTTTGGCCGCGGCCATGGCGTCATAGACGACAGCGGCAGGATCGGCACCGGATTTTTGTTTGATCACGTCAATGCCGTTGCGCTTCGCCCATATTTCCAGCTGTTCGACGGCAGCGGCGCGAAAGGTATCGGCAGCGCAAAGCACAACGCTGAGGTTTTCCTGGCGCAGGCGCTTCGCAAGCTTGCCGATGCTGGTGGTTTTACCGGCACCGTTCACTCCAACGATAAAAATCACGCGCGGGCCGGAGCCGTTGGTTGAACTGGCCATAACAGGAGCTGCAGCAGACGCACCTTTACTGTCGTTACTGTTCAGAATGCGAATGATGTGCGACTTAATCTCGCGTTTGAGCTGGCTGGCGTCGGAGAGTGCGTTGCGATCCAGTTTTTCCCGCACGGCATCCAGGATCTCGCGCGTCGGTTTCACACCCAAATCCGCCGAGAGCAAAGCCGTTTCCAGATGTTTCAACAGCGCAGGATCAATTTTGCGCTGGCCCAGAAAAAGGTTGTCGACGCTCTCCGACAGCGCCGCCTTGGTCTTGCTGACGGAGGCTTTCAGCCGTTCAAGGAGAGACGGCTCGACTTTTTCCGGTTTTCCAAAAAGTGAAATCATGAGGTAGAGCGCCTGGCAGGAAGCGCCGCCTAAAATTGTAACAGATGCGCTCCGCGCTAGCCTGCAACGCAGGCCAGCAGCCGTTTCGGGATTTTAGGCGGATTCCGCTGAGCGCTACACGGTGACTTCGACCGCGCTGAGCCGCAGCTTCCCCGTGTTGATGGATGATTCCAACGCGTTGACCACGACGGCGTCAAACTTCGAGCCCGTCAGTGACTTGATGCGGTTCAGCGCGAACTCAATGTCCATCGCTGTTTGGTATGGGCGATTGGTGGTCATGGCGTCGAGCGTGTCTGCCACGCCGATAATGCGCGCCATCAGAGGAATCTGCTGTCCTGACAAGCCATAGGGATAGCCGCGGCCATCAATATGTTCGTGGTGCAGCTCGATACCCGGCAGCATTTCCTTCAGTTGAGAAACCGGGCGCATGATGTTCGCGCCCTTCACGGTGTGCTGTTTCATCAAATCGAACTCTTCCGGCGTCAATGCGCCGGGCTTTTTCAGCACGCGGTCTTCCACGCCGATTTTTCCGACGTCGTGGAGCAGCGCGGCGACGCGCAGCTTGTCGAGCTCTTCCGTGCTAAGTCCCAGCTCGCGCCCGATGAGCGTCGAATATTTCGCCACTCGGCCGGAGTGACCGCGCGTATAAGGATCCTTTTCGTCGATGGCCGCGGCGAGCATGCGGATGGAGCCGAGGAACAGCTCGCGGTTTTCTTCCGCGGCTTCCTTCAGCTTTTCGATGTACTCCTCGATGTCGCTGGCCATTTTGTTGAAGTTTTCGGCCAGCTCGCTGATTTCCGCCGCACCGCGTACGGGCGAGCGCTGATGGAACTCGCCGCGGCTGATGGCCCGAGTGGAAGCGGCCAACCCGCGAATCGGTCCGCTGATGCCCACTGCAAAAAAGTAGCCGAAGAGGATGGCCACGAGCACCACTACCGTGACGAACGCGAGCGCTTGCCTGTTTAATTCCGTGACGCCGGCGTCTGCGCGCGCCTGGTCCAGCCGGCGCTGCGCAATCACCGCCCAATTGACCTCAGGAAAAGTGCTATACGTTCCAATCATCTCAACGGGATGCTTGTTCACGATTTCCGTGAACTGAATGTTTTCCGTGGTCCGCAATTCCTGCGGCAGGGCGCGGATCTGCTCGACCAACTGGCCGCTGGCTTTCGCTCCAGGAACAAAATTCTTGGAGTCCGGATGCGCGACAATGCTGCCGGCATGGTCAATCACGAAAACGGCGCTGCCACGTACGCTCGCGTCTCTCAAGCGATGCGCAATCGGCTCAAGGGACACGACGGCAGCCAGCATGCCGGTAAAATTCCCGGCCAAATCCTTCAGCGGCACGGCCAGCACAAAGGCCGGCTGGTTGTCCGGTGCCAGCGCCAGAGGGTCGCTGCGAAACTTCACAGTGTGCAGTTGTTCGGATTGCATGCAGGTCATAAAGGCGCGCTGCAAAGCCTTGGCTACAAACGGATCCTGCTCCGCATCGAAGTTGCCCTGCGAAGCTTTGGTGCCTTTGCCGGACTTGTCCACAGCGGTCAGATAAAGGAAAGTGTCTCGATTGCTATCGACAAAGTCTTCCAGAAGCCGCGTGACCTTTGGCTCGGAGGCGGGATCTTGCACATTATCGATCAGGCCGGTCAACGTCAGGATTTGGCGTTCGCTGTAGAGCTGCTGGGTTTGATTCGCCTCGAAAAGCTGGATTTCGCGCGCCAGCGAACGGGTCAATTCGGACTGCTGGACTTTTACGGTGTCCACAAGCTTGTCCTGGCTGAGCTGCAGCACTTGGCGGTGATAAAGCCCGATTGGAAGTGCGCTCACAAGCAGCAGCGCGCCCAAAACGAGCCACAAAATGCGCACGCGCCCCTTGCGGAGCCGTTGCAACAGGGATGGGCCAGGGTCCTGCATCTCAATTCCCAATTTTAGGAGATTGGCGGTGGCCGTAGGGGACGCTAGTGGCTGTCCGTCGCGGATGTGCAACTGGAACTTTGGTACTGGTTTGGTTGGTTGCACTGGCCAAGAGGCCAGTCCCGGCGGCCCAGCAGGGAGCGTGCCTATTCGCGTTTTAGAGGGCGCTCCATGATGCTTCGCATGGCATCCCGGGGCGGCTTGCCTTGGTTCAGGATGGCGTTAACCTGTTCGGTTATAGGGAGTTCTACGTGGGCTTCCACGGCGAGAGCCAGAAGGGCTGGCGCGGTTCCCACGCCTTCGGCGACCGCTTTCATCCCTTGGAGGATCTCGGCCAGGGTACAGCCCTTGCCCAGCTCGACGCCGACGTGACGATTGCGGCTTAGCGTGCCCGTGCAGGTCAGGACGAGGTCGCCGAGACCTGCAAGGCCGCTGAGGGTCTCGGGTCGAGCCCCTAGAGCAACGGCTAGCCGGGCCATTTCGGCCAATCCACGGGTGATTAGCGCCGCCAGCGGGTTCGCGCCCAGGCCAATTCCTTGGCATACTCCGGCCGCGATGGCGATCACATTTTTCATTGCGCCCGCCAGCTCGACGCCCAAGACATCATCGTTGGTGTAGAGACGAAAGTTTGGCGCGGCGAGGTCTTCCTGGAGCTGGCTCACAAGCGCGAGATCGCCGCAGGCCAGAACGAGCGCTGTCGGCTGGCCGGCGGCGGCTTCTGCCGCAAAGGACGGCCCGGAAAGTGCCGCTACGCGCGGGGGGAACGACGAAGAGACCACTTCGGAGGTCACTTCGCTCATGCGCGCGTGCGTTGATGGTTCGAGTCCTTTCGTGGCACTGACAATCGCTGCCCCTCGGATGATATGCGGCAAGGCACGCTGGTAAACAGTTCGCGCATGCGCGGAGGGAATCGCTCCGACGATGATATAGGCGCCTTCGAGAGCGGTTGCCACGTCGTGCGTGACTTGAATCGCCTCCGGCAGTTTGTGTCCTGGGAGATATGTCGTGTTGTCGCGCTGCCGCTGGATGGATTTCGCAAGCTCAGCGTCGCGCACCCACAAGAAGATCTCATGCGGTTTGTGTGCCCGTGAAAGCACGATGGCCAGTGCCGTGCCCCAGCTTCCGCCGCCCAATATAGCGATGCGCTTCACGGGGCTTCCTTTTTGCTGCCGAACGAAAACTTGGGCTCGTCGCCCTGCACCAGTCGCTGAATGTTGGCGTCGTGTTTATAAATAATCAGCAAAGCAGCAGCCCACGAGCCAAAAATGATGGAGAACGGCGGCGCATGACGTGGCGCCCAGAAAAAATAAACCAGCAACGGCATCGCCGCCGCCGCGGAAATCGAGCCCAGAGAAACAAAGCGCCAAAAAATCACCACCAGAACAAACAAAATTGTAGCGCCGAGGCACGCCAGTGGGCACAGCACTAGAAAAACGCCCGCGGCCGTGGCCACTCCTTTGCCACCTCGAAATCGCAGCCAGATGGGAAAGCAATGCCCCATCAGGACGGCAAAGCCTGCGGCCATCATCCACAGGGCGCTTACGTTTGTGATCCGTGCCGCACCAGCGACCGCCAATGCGCCTTTCCCGGCATCCAGAAGCAGAGTGAGGATTCCCGCAACTGGACCCGCCACGCGCGCAACGTTCGTTGCGCCGATGTTGCCGCTACCTTCTTTGCGCACGTCAGCCGCGCCAAACAGGTTTCCCACCAAGAGCCCGAACGGAATCGAGCCCAGCAGATATGCGACCATGGCAATGGCGACCGGCGGGATGTCGGTGGAAATTCCATGCATGCGTGTTAGCTCTCGGCCATGAAGCGAAAGGAACGCAACGTAGTGTACTCCGCGCCCGCTGGCTTCAGCGTGCTTTCGATGAGATGAAACTCTTGGGTTTGGAAACCGCCGAACTCCTGCTCACGGTTCTTCCGAATCGATTCGCGCAGTTTTTCATGCAGGACAGGCGGCGCGAGCCGCGCCAGCGTCAGATGCGGGACGAAAGGGCGGTTTTCTCGCCGAATGCCCCGGGGCACCATAGACTGATCGATGTCATCCGCTAACTTTGCAAGATTGGCCGAAGCCTCCAATCCCGTCCAAAGGACCGTTGGCTGATTTTCATGGGGAAAAAATCCCAATCCGCAGAATCGAAGATCAACCGGCCCATCCAAGCGCACATTGGCAAGCGCACTTCGAATGCCTTCCCGCTTTGCCGGTGCGACTTCGCCGATGAATTTCAGCGTCACGTGAAGATTCTCCGGCCGCACCCACCGCACACTCTTGTCTGCCAATTGTTCCGTTAGAACACGCATTTCTGTGAGGAACGCCGCCAGATTGTTTCGCACCTCGGCGGGAATAACGAGCGCAACAAAGAGGCGCACGCTCAGGCTCGCGTCGGAGGCTGCTTGCCGTTATAGAGAAAATGGACGCGCACCATGTCCAGGGCGAGCTGCGACGCCTGCCAGCGGATATTTTCGCGGTCGCCTGGAAAACGCACGCCGCGCTCTTTGACTCCGCCGGCATGGGAGAGCGCAATGTGCACCGTGCCCACCGGCTTTTCCTCTGAGCCGCCGCCCGGCCCGGCGATTCCCGTGATGCCGATGCCAAACGTGCTACCCACGCGGCGGCGAATTCCGTCGGCGAGGGCAATCGCCACTTCCGGGCTGACCGCGCCTTTTGCTTGAATCAGTTCCGCAGGCACGCCCACCCACGCCGTCTTCAGTTCGTTGCTGTAGCAGACGAGTCCGCCGAGAAAATACGAAGAGCTGCCAGCGATGCTCGTAAGTCGCTGCGCCAGCAGGCCGCCGGTGCAGCTTTCCGCGGCGGAAATGGTGGCGTTGTGCAGCGTGAGTTCTTCCGCGATCACTTCTTCGAGCGAAGAACCGTTCTGGCTGAAGATGCGGTCGGTCAACGCGATCGCGAAACCGCTTACAATTTCGTCCAGCGTTTTCTTGGCATGCTCCGCGTCGCCGGTCCACATGCGCAAATGGATCTGTGTTTCGCCCGGTGCGGCGAGGATGGTTGTATTCACTTCGGCATAGCGCTTGTAAATGCCCACAATGCGCTGTTCGACGTGCGATTCGCCCAGGCCTGTGACGCGCAGTTCGCGTGAAAACATACGCACGCCGGAGGCGCGCCTTTCCAGCCGCGGCAGAACCTGCTCGCGGAACAGCGGTTTTAGTTCGCGCGGGGGGCCGGGGAGAAGCGCTATGGCGCGGTCGCCGTCTTCCAGCCACAAACCTGGCGCGGTTCCGCGCGGATTCTCCAGAATTTCGGCACCCTCGGGAACCATCGCTTGCCGCACATTCACTTGCGGCATATCGCGGCCCAGCGCTCGGAAACGCCCTTCGATGTAGCGCAAGATGTCGTCGTTGCGCCGCAGTTTGCGACCAAGAAGATCAGCCACCGTCTCGCGCGTAAGATCATCTTCGGTCGGCCCAAGCCCGCCCGAAGAAATGACCAGGGGCACGCGGTTCAACGCATCGCGAAAAGCTTCACTGAGCAGGTCGTGGTCGTCGCCCACGACCGTTTTGCGCACCACCTCGATGCCGATCTTGTTCAGCTCCTCCGTAAGGAAGAGCGAGTTGGTATCAAGCCGGTCCGGGGTAAGCAGTTCCGAACCAACCGCAATGATCTCTGCTTTCATCTTTTCGATTATCCCAGCAACGGCAAGCCGCGCACATCCCAGTCGAGCGTGAAGATGGCGCCAGTTGTGGCCAGCATGGCTCGGCCTGACGGTTGCAACGCCATGCCGACCAGGCCTGAGCCGCTGAGGACCAGGTCGGCGTGGGCTTGCGGTGTGATGCGAACGATCCCGCGGCGTCCACCGTAGGAAGCGGCCACGTAGAGATTGCCGTCACGGTCAAAGGCCAGCCCCTGCGGGCGCCCGAGGCCGCGAAAAAATGTCGTGACATCGCCGCCTTGTGTGATGCGGTAGACGCGATCGTAGCTGGAAGTGGTTGGTCCGGTGACGTACAGGTCGCCGCTGGGATGAAACGCCAGGTGATATGCGGCGATGGATGGCTCGATCGTCGCAAAAACAAAAATTTCGCGGCTCGGGCTAATTTTGAAAATCGTGCCGCTGCGGTCGCCCACGTAAAGATTTTCGCTGCGGTCGAAGGCGATTCCCGTCGCGATTCCCATTCCTTCAATCCACTGCTCGGCGCGGCCCTCCGGAGAAATGCGGTGAATCGTGCCGTCGTTGCGGCACGATACGAACAGATTGCCGGCGCGGTCCAGGGCCAATCCGCTGGGATTCACCAGCGAAGTCACAAACGGTTTCACGCTGTAGTTTGCCGTAATTTTATAGAGCGACACGGGCACCCGCTGCCCGCGCTGGCCCGAAAACGTTACGTATGTATTCCCAAACGAATCCACCGCGGGATTTGCGATAGGATGCAGATTGTCGGCGATGGACACGCCGATGGAGACAGGATGCGGCTGGCTTTCGTTCGCAGCGCTCGCAACGCGCACCACGCCGCCGCTGGCACCTTCCGGGACGCGAGCAATCAGGCGATGCTCGCTGGCCAGCGAAAGTCCGGCTTCCGCTTCACCAAACCGCACCACCGGACGGGGGTGCGCACGCGAAGCAAAACCGCTGCCATGAATAGTGATCTCACCGCCAGGAATGGCGGCCGCAGGCGCGACGCTCTCTATGCGGGGAATGCCGTTCTTTTCCGCTGAAGACCCGAACCCGAATTTCATATCCAACCAAGCAACCCAAAGTGTAACGCCACTCGCAACAGGATAGCAGCGTAGATGCCCGCCATCCAGTCATCCGCCATGATGCCCCAGCCGCGCGGAAGTTTTTCGAGCCGGCGAATCGGAAACGGCTTCCAGATGTCGAAAAGCCGGAATAGCAGGAAGCCGAGCAGCAGATATTTCCAATTGACAAGGCTTAGCGTGAAAAAAATGGCATACGTGGACAAGTCCAGCCGCTGCGTAACGTGTGGCAGTGCAATGGGAATCAGCGGAAGAAACAAGGTGAGGTGCTGGCCGGCGACTTCGTCAATGACTACAAACTGGGGATCCTTGATCCCGGAATAGTCGGCGGCTTTCGACGACGCCCATATGCCGACCGCTGACAGAATCAAAAGAAGGAAAGCCGCGCAAAGCAGCGGCAACCCCAGCGCGGAGTCGTGGATGTCGCTGCCGGGCACTAGGAAATGATTGTCGGAGAAGACCGCGTCGGTCAGCGGATGCAAGGAAAACAGATCGCGGAGCGAAGCAGGCCGCAAAAAAAACACCGCCGAGAGCACTGCCGTCAGGATTCCAACCATCGAGCCGAATGTGCCCGGCGCCTTCGGCAGATAGCCGACACCGAGCGCTGTTGCGATCAGCATCGCGAAGCGCGGCTTTTTCTGCGTGGCGCGTGCGCCTCCCGGAGTTTCAGTGGATGGTATCATCGGGCTTGCGGAACCCCTTGAAATCCTCGTCTTCGTCCGGCGCCTTTTGGGCGGCCGGCTCGCTGCCCGCTTCGAGTTCGCTCATGTCAAAGACCGGATCGGAGACGACATATTTCTCGCTGGCCCAGTTGCCAAGATCGTGCAGGCGGCAGCGTTCGCTGCAAAAAGGGAACTCGGCGTGTTCGTCGGAGTCCGTGGGTGTTTTGCAAATCGGGCACCGGTGTTTCATCGTAAGCGCCTTTCGATTTTTTCTTCTCTATGTACTCTGCGTTCTCTGTGTCCTCCGTGTAAAAAGATTTCACACAGAGTTCGCAGAGGGCAGAGAGTTCCGAGAGAAGACCGAGTATAGCTCAGCCTAGGACGCGAAGCGGAGCACCAGTAGCAATTCGATGCAGCTTTTCGGCGGGCGGCACCCGGGGGACGGGCGCGTGCGCCAGCTCGCGCCTCTCAGGGCGCGGCAAAATCTCCACGACGCGGCCGATCAAGTCGTAGGCATCCGACTTGATGATTTCAACGCGTGCCACGTCGCCGGTCCCTGCCGTCTCGCCGCTGGGCAATTCGATATCGGTTAGATAGAGCTTGCCATCAATTTCTGGCGCCATGCCTTCGAGGCGCCCTTCCCAAACCAGCGGATTGTCTTTCGACGGGCCCTCGATAAGCGCAATCTCCGTACGGCCTTTGAAGGCGCGCAGTCTGTCGCGCGAAATTTTCTTTTGAATGGCCATCAACCGGTTTCGGCGATCTGTGATCGTTTCGGGATCCACTTTTTCGTCGAGGTTGTAGCTGTTCGCGTTGTCCACGTCCGAATACTCGAACACGCCCATCCAATCCAGATTCGCGGCGCGCACAAAATCGCAAAGCTCATCGAAATCTTTCTCTGTTTCGCCCGGGAACCCCGCGATAAACGAGGTGCGCAGCGAAACGCCTGGAATCGTCGTGCGAATGCGTTCGAGAAGCTTCAAGAAAGCGTCGCCGTGCGAGCCGCGCTTCATGCGTGCCAGTACATTGCGGCTCGCGTGTTGCAGCGGCATGTCCATGTATTTGGCGAGCCGCGGATGCGCTGCCAGCGTGTCCAGCAATTTCTGCGTCACGCGATTCGGGTAGGCGTAAAGAAAGCGCACCCACAACAAGTCTTCCACCTGTGCCAGACGCTCAAGCAATTGCGCCAGGCCATCGCGCAGGCCGAGGTCTTCGCCGTAGGAAGTCGTGTCCTGTCCAATAAGCGTGATCTCGCGCGCGCCCGCCGCCGCAAGATTTTCCGCTTCGCGCGCGACGGATTCAAAGCGCCGGCTGCGAAACGCTCCGCGCAATTGGGGAATGATGCAGAACGTGCAGGGATGATCGCAGCCTTCGGCAATCTTGATGTACGCTGCATGGCGCGGCGTAGTAATGACGCGCGGGGTCAGGTCGTGATAGAGAAACGCAGGCGGGGCCGCAGGCAATACACGCAAGTCGCCGTCAACGGCTTCGAGAATTCTCTCCACTTCGCCGGTTCCGACAACGGCATCCACTTCCGGAACTAGTTCCAAAATCTGATCGCGGAATCGTTCGACCAGGCATCCCGCTACAATTAACTTCTTCGCAGCGCCGAACTTCTTGTGCTCCGCCATCTCCAGAATCGCGTCGACGGACTCTTTCTGTGCGGACTCGATAAAGCTGCACGTATTGACGACGAGAATCTCAGCTTCCCCCGCGTGCGGCGTCAACTCATACCCTTCGTGCGTAAGAATACCCATCATCACCTCGCTATCCACGAGGTTCTTCGGGCATCCCAGGCTGACGAATCCGACCTTAGTCATAGGCAGTAAATTAGCACCTTTGCGCAATTCACAATTGTACCATGCGCGGCGCGGGCGCCCGTTCATGCGGCTCGGAATCCTCGGAGCGATGCGGAAAGCTGGAGCGAAAGCGAAAACGCCGCATCGCGCGAACAGCGTCTAAATGCCGATCTAGTGCGCTGCGAAGGACGACCGGATTTGCTCAAGCAGAGCGCGCAGGCGAATCGTGTCGCAAGGCGTTCCGCCAAAACGCGCCTGCGAGTAGTGCTGCGTGAACTCGTAAACTGCAGGCGCCAGGCGTGGCTGAGAAACTGCCGCGGCAAATTCAAACGGGGTCTGCGTTGGCTGGCGTGAAAAGCCGCGCCGTTCCAGCAAGTACAAAAGCTCATTGTAAAGCCGCGAAGCAAGCTGCGGGTTAGAACGTGCCGTCTCCGGCGAACGAAGCTGCCACGACAGCCACATCCGCCGGACGACAGAGACCACCAGATCGAAGCGCAGCGCCAGCAGGAAAAACAGAATCGCCACGGGAATCAGCACACGCAGCCCTAGGTTCCAGGACTTCATCCATTGCCGCCCGCGATCCTGCTGATGCGCATACCAGGTTCGCGCGACCTCCGCCCAATTGCGCGTGCTGCGCTGTACATTCTGCGCCAATAAAATCTGGTGCACGAAATCGTAGTTGATGACCCATTCATTCCAGGAAAGCTCGAACCAGTCCAGATATTGTCCGAGGCGCTCGAAAAGTCCTCCTGTGGATTCCGCGCCCGGCGGCGTGGGATCAAATGTCATCCATCCGCTTCCGGGAAAATAAACTTCCACCCAGCTGTGCGCATCGCTGGCGCGCACGATGTAGTCTCCGCCGAGGTCATTGTATTCGCCGGGCAGAAAACCATTCACCTCGCGTGTCGGAATTCCCAACGTGCGCAGAAGGATAGCCATCGCCGAAGCGAAATATTCGCAGTGCCCCGCGCGCGTCTCAAAAAGAAAATGCGCCAGCGGGTCGTCGCCCGGCTTTCCGCTAAGGTTCAGCGTGTACGTGTAGCGCGAGCGCAGATAGCCTTCCACCGCGATGGTCTTGTCGATCGGAGTTTGCGCGTGCGCGGTTATCTCCCTGGCCAATGCAGGAATACGAGGATCGAGGCTGGGCAGTTGCAGATACATGTCGCGAATCTCTTGCGGATAGTTCGTCGCAGCAGTGCGCAGTTTGGACACGTTCCTTGCCGGCAGAAGAGAGAATCCCTCGTAACGCACCGCGCCGAAATTATGAAACGGATTGTAGAGAGAAGCGGTGGAGTCCCGGATGATATAGCTGCGGCGCGCGCCAACTTCCAGATTGGAGCTTTCTCCCAATAGATTTCCCCGCAAGGAGATGACGTTCGCGGGAGCGAACATCGTATCCGTCGCCACCGGCTGCAGCAGAATCGTATAGCGCAAAAGAGTCGCGGTTGGATCCGGCGGCTCGGCAGGATGCTCTGCCAAATTGATCCAGCCATTCAGCCCCGCGGGAATAGTGACCGATTCGCGAATGGGAGACGTCCAGCGCTTTCCATCGAAAGAAGAGAGCCCAATGCCGCGCCAGCGCAGCAGGGCATATCCGATGGGCTTGCCGGTGCGCACACGCATTACCACCGCGGAATCTTTCTTGATCTCGCCAATCTGGCCCAGCTCGACGTCATCGCTGAAACCGGACATCAAAGTGGGTTGCAGGCTCGTGCGGCCCATGTATCCTGCGCTGAAACGCGGAAAGAAGAAAAACAGCGCGCCGCCGATGATCATGGCGCCGAGCGCCACGCTGAGCGCCGCGAGAATCAGCGCACGCGTCAGGCGCATTTCCCTCTGAGGCTGTGTATCCATTTCGGGAGAAATCGCGCCTTTCGATCCGCGACGCATCTCCAGGCCGACGAATGTGGACACACCGAACAGCATGAACAGAAAGAAAAGACCGAGAAACGTGGTGTCAATGGTGAGCACAGCGGATGCGAGGATTCCCGCGAACGAGAGCATGGTCAGAAAAAGGGCGTCGCGATCGGTGGTCGCGCTGTAAAGCCGGATAATCATTACAAAAAGAAGGAAATGCACCGCGCCGAGCAGCGCAGCATAGAGCGCGGGATTCGTCGAGTTCGCAACGAACGTGCGCGAAAGAACGGCGACGTCCAGCGGGAAAAACAGCAGGTAGATAACCACGAGACGCGTTGCGAGGCGCTGCGGAATTTCCGCTTCGCAATGCCGCCACCAGCGGACTCCTTTATAAATCACGGCGGAAGGTGCGAAAATCATCGTCAAAAGGTCGAGCTTGCCAGTGCTGACCAAAGTGGCGATCGACGTAGCCATCAACAGAAAAAGAGAGGTGCGGAAAAAGCGCTCAGCAGGGAGCGCGGGGATGCCCGTGACTGAAGCGGAGGCGGCCATTGGAGGCATCTCAATCTTAACACCGGCCCGAGGCTCAGGATTTCGGCGTGGGAAAGCCCTCCGCGAATCAATAACGTTTATGGATTCGCCGCATTATGGAGCGCCGCAACCGTGCTGCCGCTTTTCCTGGAATTCGGACAAACCTGCTATTTCGCCTGGCGTGGTAAAAGCGCTGCCCGGGCAATCTTGCGCGTGAGATTGGATACGGGCAATTTGGCAAAGTCTTCCAGCCGAATGCTTTTAGCTCCGCGAATTTGTGGGATATCCGGCATCACAATGCGGAAGGGAAGGACTGTAACGTTGCGATAGGTCACGGCGTGGCGCACTTTCGCCAGCGGCTCCAAACTCAGCAAGCTACTCGCGTCAGGCAGAAATTGTTCGAGAAACGTCCGCAATTCTTCGTCCGGATTCTTCCGAATCGCTACCGTGGGGAAGTGCCACATTCGCGAGACGAGTGTGGGCACGTCATCATCGGCGGGCGTCCCGTTTTTCTCCGCGGGAGGAGGCAAAAGAAGCGTTCGTCCTCTCGGCATAGAGAAGACCGCAGCGGCAAGAGTAATCTGCACGGCATCGCGTTTTTTGCGTTTCTCAGGGTAAGACTCGGGATCGGCCAGCTGGCGCGCGCGGCAGAATTTTGCAACAGGGCAGAGCAGACACTGCGGAGCGCGCGGCGTGCACACCATCGCGCCAAGTTCCATCATCGCTTGATTCCAGTCGCCTGGATACTCGGGATCCAGAAGCTCTCCTGCGGTCTTCTGAAGTGACTTCCATCGTTTTGCTTCGCGAACTTCGCCGCGAATCGCGCCAAGCCGGGCAAGTACGCGCGCCACGTTGCCATCGAGCACAGCGTTCTTCGCTCCGAAGGCGATGCTGCGAATCGCGGCCGCCGTGTAGGTGCCGATACCGGATAACGCGAGAACCGATTCTTCGTCGCGGGGAAATTCGCCGTCGTGCAGCGCTACTATTTGCTTTGCGGCCGCTTGCAGGTTCCTCGCGCGGCTGTAGTAGCCGAGGCCGGACCATAGTCGGAGCACCTCATCCTGTGGCGCGCTCGCTAGCGCACCTACATCAGGAAAGCGCTCCAGGAATCGTTGGTAATAAGGGATGACAGCTGCGACCCGCGTTTGCTGCAGCATAATTTCTGAAATCCAAATGCGGTACGGATCTTTCGTGCGGCGCCACGGGAGGTCGCGCTGGAATTGCCGATACCATGCCAGGAGATTCTTACGAAAGAGGGTTCGTCGGTTGCGCGCGAACATCACGGCATTGTAGTGGCCGACCTTTAGGTCGGCAAGAAGTGCGGACCGAGGTGCGGAGCGACGTGTGGAACAGGTGCGGAACGAAATGTGATTGCGGACCGAAAGGTTGACTCGGAATGCCGATTGGCGACCTGCTTCCGCCGACCCAAAGGTCGGCCACTACGGCAGGTCTTCGAGGAAAATCACCCAGGATTGGTTCCAGATGCTCGAAGGGATGGAACCCCGGGATTCGCTGGTGACGATCACGCGAAAAATATCGGCGGCGCTGGCCAGGTCCGAAAGAAGCGTGTGCTTCGGGTCCGGCGGCTGAGCCTTCGCGGTGGCGAGGTGTTTCAAAATGTCGAAAACGATCTCCTCCGCTTCCACGAGAGGCGTTTCAAACCCTGCGGTGCGAAATTGCAGGATGGCGTTGCGTTCGTGGAAGTGCCAGGCAAGCGCAGCGCACATGGTCACGGCTTTCTCGAAGCGGGCGTCGGCATCCTTGGGGAGGAGGCCTACAGGCATGTGCGGGTCGAGAATCAGAATGACGCGGCAATCGTCTTCGCGGGTGAATTCGCGGACCATCAGAGAACCGAGGCGAGCAGAGGCCTTCCAGTGAACGTGGCGCGAGCTATCGCGTGGGAGATAGTCGCGCAGGGCGTATAAATCCTGACCGGCGCCTTTGGTGAGACTTTCTAGCGCGCCCTGCATGCCCGGAAGAATTTCGAAGAATTCCTGGGATGGCTCGACAGATGGATACACAAGCGCCTCGGATTTCAAATCCAGGCGGCGGGCTTTTTGCAAGAAACCGAACGGGAAGCGCGTGATGATGCGAAAGGCTTCCTGGCGATAGACGCCGCGCTTGGGAAACGTCATGGGCACGACTTGCTCGACCCGGTCGTGCTTTGGAATGTACGGAAAATAGACCGGCGTCTCGAGCATGGGAGAGATGACCACATTTTTTCCGCGGACAGCTTCCACGCGAAGCGAGAAAGAAGGCAGCGTCAGCTTTTCGTTCTGGATTTCGACCTTTGCGCGAACAGGCTGCCCGGCGAAAATGTGCTCCGGCAAATGAAGGCGCATCTCGATGCCGGAAAGAGTGATCGAAGAAAGAACGCCGGACATCAGGATGATGGCGATCAGGCTTGCCAGAATAAGGAAGAGAAGATTGTTGCCGGTGTTCAGCGCGGCGACGGCCACGAAAAAAATTCCAAGAATATAAATCCAGCCTTCCCGGGAGACGCGGAACTCCATCCGGTAACCCATCCAGCGAAGCGGAGTGCGCTTTGCAAGCACAGGGACGAGTGTGATGGCTACCCAGGCCGCAACTAGTAGCGCACCGACGGCGGAAGCGATTGCGGCGCCCATATTGCCTGTTTCGGATGCCGATCCGGAATAGAGGGCCAGAAGCAGTGCGATGGTCAGGGCGCCGATGGAAACAAAAAACGCGCGGACGGCGGAGCGGTCAGCTTTGGCCCAGAGTTGCGCGGCTGTTGAAGCCAGGCTCACAGAGGTACGCGAACGGAGTCCACGATCTCGCGGAGGACGGATTCGGTAGTCTCCGATTTTCTTTGCAAGGAAGCGTGGCGTGCGCTGGCGACGACGCGGTGCGAAAAGACGGCCACGGCGAGTTTCTTGAAGTCGTCGGGCAGGCAGTAATCGCGGCCATCGAGAAAAGCGCTGGCTTGCGCGGCGCGTTGGAGCATGAGGGTGCCGCGAGGACTGACGCCGAGAGCCAAATGCTCGGTTTTACGCGTCCGATTGACGATTTCGAGCGCGTAATCGTGCAGGCTGGTGTCCACTTTCACGCGCGCGACGGATTCCTGCATTTCGAGAACGTCGTCAACGCCGGCGACGGGTTCGAGCGATTCAAGAGAGTCGCTTTTGACGCGCTTGCGCAAGATTTCGCGCTCCGTTTCATGCGAGGGATAGCCCATCTTAATGCGCATCAAGAAGCGGTCGAGTTGCGATTCGGGCAGTGGATACGTGCCGTGATGCTCGACGGGATTTTGCGTGGCGATGACGAGAAAGGGGTGCGGCAGCTTGAGCGTTTTGCCGTCCACGGTAACCTGGGCTTCGTTCATGGCCTCGAGAAGAGCGGATTGCGTGCGCGGCGTGGTGCGGTTGATTTCGTCGGCAAGAACGACATTGGCGAAAATGGGCCCGGGGCGGAACTCGAATTCGCGGGATTCGGGATTGTAGACGCTGACGCCGAGAACGTCGCTTGGCAAAAGGTCCGACGTGAACTGGATGCGCTGAAACGTGCAGTGAAATGATTTTGCGAGCGCTTGCGCGAGAGTCGTCTTGCCGACGCCGGGAACGTCCTCAATCAGCAAATGCCCGCGCGCGAGAAGGGTGATGAGCGCAAGCTGGATGGCTTCTTCCTTGCCGTAAATGGCCCGGGCGATGGAGCGCTGAAGCTGAGAAACAATCTGAGACGTGGCCATGGGCATCGGCATCGGTTGAAAACCGTGGTCCTTCCTGTTACAAATAGATGGCGCTTCCAAGCGTTGCGGATGCATCCTCCGGGCGACTAGCTCAGTTGGTTAGAGCGCTCCCCTCACACGGGAGAGGTCAAAGGTTCAAGTCCTTTGTCGCCCACCATTTTACTTTCGACCTAAACATTCTTGCACTAATCTCGGCGCTTAATCAAAAAGTAGACCGGCATGTGCTCAATTGGTGGTTGCATAAATCGGCGAAAGCAAAGCTTCCCTCTTGCAGAAAAAGAAAGGCTCCTCTTGCAAATGGTTCGTTGGTGGAAGTATACGTATGTATCCGCAAGTCTATGTAAGTATCCGGACACCGAGTGCATCCTTTGGGCGTAACTAGAAATTAAGCTTGAGGAGGCTTCTATGGGAACCATGAGTTCAGTCAATGTCGCAACCCCAGCTCAGCCGGCAAACGCGATCGGACGCTGCCAGGTTTGCGGAAGCATGCGCCAGACCGCCCCAGTGACGTTTAACCGCAACATCGGGATGATTGTGCTCCGCCAGACGCGGAGCATTTCCGGAAACATGTGCAAGACGTGCCTCGGCAAGAATTACTGGCAGTTCATGGGGCTGAACCTTCTGCTTGGGCCGTGGGGCATGATTTCACTGATCATTACGCCGATTTATTTTGTGACGAACACCGTGAGCTACTTCTCGGCTGCCAAAAAACTGCGCGGGGCTGTAGAGTAGGATCTGGCGCGGCCAACTGGCTCGGTTGGGCATCGAAGTGGGCCCGATTCCTTCATGATTTTCATCGCTAGAACATTTGAGTTTCTTTGCCTGAGCCTGTGGCTTGGGAGCGACGTGTTTTTGAGTTTTGTGGTGGCGCCTGGGGCGTTTCGCATACTGGGTAACCGGGACTCGGCTGGGGCGATAGTTGGATATTCGCTCACGCGGATGCATCTTGGCGGGATAGCTTTGGGTATCGTGCTTTTGTTTGTGCGGTTTGCACGGACCCGCGGTTTTGCCAGCCTGGCGGCTCCAGCGGGATTGTGCGTTGCGTTGATGATTGTCCTGACGGCGATCTCGCAGTACACGGTTAGCGCGCGCATGGCTGTGTTGCGGGTGCAGATGGGGTCCATCCAGGCGACGGCTGCCGACAATCCCTTACTGACTGAATTTAGCAAGCTGCATACTATTTCTGTTTCACTGGAAAGTGGCGTTTTGCTGGCTGGATTCGTGGCCGTGTATTTTATGGTGAAAGAATTAGTTTACTGTGGCGTGGGTTAAGGATTGCGATCAGTTTCCCCCTCCCTCTTTTCTTGTAAGCGTTGATTCTAATGGGCTTACGTTTATCCATCGCCGGGACACCTTGCGAAGAGCCATCGTTTTCCTGCGCGGATTTTGTTGTGCTTATTGCCGATGACGATGGGTCACGCTAGAAACAAAAAGCGGGAGCAGGGCCCCCGCACTCGAAACGCAAAATTACCTAGTTAAGAGCCCAATCGAAGCGGTAAATGGAGTCGAGGGAAAAACATTGAACGGGCGGGAGTCAGGCTTGAATGGTTGTCTGGCGGCGTCGAACGGGACGACGCCTTGAGCCATCCGGAAATTCTTCGCCATCCTTCGTGGTCGCAAATTACTGGTGGCGTTCGCCTCTTCCCCTTACTGATTGCTTTGGAGTATGACGGAGGAGCAGAACGCCTCCCCTATAGGAGACTCTTGTGGGGGGCCGAGTGGTTTAGCTGGCTTTGTGCCGGGTGGAGTTTTGGAGGGACGGTTTTGGCGGCGGTGTCAGGCCTGTCCAGACTAGTTGGTGGAAGAGGGTGTCCATTTGGTGCGGGGTGGCGGCGGATTGGTGGCCGAGCCACCAGTCGAGCAGGGAGAAAAGGGCGCCGGCAAGGGCGTGCGCGCGAGCGGCGCGGCCGACACGGTTTATTGAGCGTGTGGCGGGCATGGCAGCGAGGCGTGCCTCGATGCCGCGAGCGAAGTGACCTTGGCCAAGTTCGAAGACGTCGCGGAGCTTTTGTGATTCGTTGAGGGAGGCCAAGAATTTGCGCCCCTCGGCGACGTGGGCAAAAAACTCGCGCACCGGGGCGATGCGGTTGGACTTGTCACCCTGGCGCTCTAGGGTCGTGGATATGAGCTCGAAGAACTCTTCGACATCGCTGAGGAAGAGGTCGTCCTTGCCGCGGAAGTGAGAGTAGAAGGTGGAGCGGCCAACTCCGGCGCGGTCGAGGACATGCTGGATGGTGATGGAATTGAAAGGCTGTTCCTGCATGAGATGAATGAGGGCGTCGCCAAGGGCGTCGCGGGTTTGGCGGACGCGACGGTCTACTTTTTTCTTCGAGGCGCTGACGCGAATCAGTTTTTTGATGGCTTGATGGGCGGGCGATGGAACGGCGGTTTTTGCCGGTTGTGGAAATGGATTTCGGGACATTGGATGCCTTTTTGTTCGGTTACGGCATGGTCAGCGCGAATGAGCGTTGACGGTTTACAGAGCCGTCCCTAGTGTTTGACGCATGACGGACGAACGCCGGAGCGGAATCGCGCTGATTGCCGGATCAGCCGCAATGATTATAACCATGGGTTTCCATCCCCATGGGAAAATTGGGCCTGAGGAACTGGACCATGTGATACCCGTGTTGATTGGCGTGCATGTGCTAGCGCTAGTGAGCATTCCGATCCTGTTTCTTGGCGCTTGGGGAATGACGCGCTGGCTGGCGGCTCCCGACCGGATGGCGTGGGCGGGGCTGGTGTTTCTGGCGACGGGAAGCATCGCGGTGATGAATGCGGCGGTGTTCGATGGGTTGATGGCGCCTAACTTGTTCCGGCACATTGTCGCGGCGGCTCCCGAGACGCGAGATGGGTGGAAGTTGCTGATGAATTTTAATTCGCAGATGAATCAGGCGTTTGCGCGCGTGTACGGGGTGGCGTCTTCGGTGGCGCTGGTGCTGTGGTCGGTGTCGATTTTACGGAGTCGGAGGATGGGGCGGGGAATGGGGATTTATGGAATTGTTCTAGGTGCGGTGACGGCACTGGGGATTTTGTCGGGGTTATTGACGCCGGACTGGCACGGGTTTGGGATGTTGATTCTGGGGCAGGCGATTTGGTTTGTGACTGTTGGGTGGAAGATGTGGAAAGCGGTGAAACAACAAGAGGCAACAACGTAAAGAACTGTAGAAACAACGACAAAAAAGTGGGCGCCGATCGGGGACTGGCATGGCACAAGGTGGTCAGTGCACGTAGGCCCGAAAGACCTTTGAAGCGGGCGGTGGACGCTATATACTCCGCGTTATAGTAACGCAGGAGCAAAATTATGGACGCTGTGCAACCCGTGTTGACAACGGAAGCGAACAAGAAAATTGCTGTTCGCTGGTTTGACGAGATTTGGAATCAGGGGCGACGGGAAACCATCCATGAGCTCTTTGGTGCCGAAGCCGACTTGCACGATGGCGGATTTACGATACACGGGCCCGGCGAGTTCGAGCGCTTTTACGACAGGATATGTTCCGCATTTTCCGAGCACCGTTTCGCGCCGGTCGTGATGCTCGCGGAGGGCGATTTGGTGTCAATACACTGGTCCGCGATTTGTAGGCACACGGAGAGCGGAAAGGACGTGGAATTTACGGGGACGTCGGTTGCGCGCATTGAGAACGGGCAAGTCGTGGAAGCCTGGCAAGACTGGGACAAAGCCCGAGTCGAGGCCCAGATTTCCGGGACGTCCGCGGTATCTTTTATCTAGCGGATAGTTCTTCAAAAAAATTGGCGGCTACGTCCTGAACACGTCCATCGGGGTCATGAGATGCGATTTCGGCGGCTTTTTTAGGGGTGTCGTCCGAGGCTTTCAGCAGGAGGGACAGGGCTCTGCTGCGGATTTCGGCATCGGGATGGGCTTTGAGGATGGAGAAGAGGGATTTGGTGACTCCCGGTGTGAGTTTCGCGTATTGGAAGCCGATTAGGGGTTCCACGATTTGTACAGCGGCCGCTTGAACGATAGGGTCGGGTGCGTTGAGTGCAGCAGATAGGGCACGAACGATTCGCGGGTCCGCTGGTGGTTCGGAATTGAGAACGTAGCTGGTGAGGCCTGTGCGCGCGACGTTGGATTGGCAGGCGTCGTGGCTGAGAAGCATTTGAAGCAGATGGTCTAGCCCGGCTGGGCTGATCGAGCCGAGAGTCTTTGCCGCCCATTCCATGAATGCCTGAGAACGCCGAGTCTGGGAATCTTCGTCGCCCGCGGGACCATCGTCGCCCTGATTTTCGGGCGAGGAGGGTTTCCAGGTGACACATTCATCAGCGATGGCTTTTATGAGTGCCGTTCGTGCGGGCGCGCCGATGGTGGCGAGTCGCGTCTCGATGGTCAAAGGCACTCGGTCGCAGCGGCGGGCCAGGCGAATGAGTGGTTCGGGTTTTGCGAGATTGGAAAACGGGGCGAGAACGTCGAGGAGTTTCCAGGCATCTTGCGGGTCAACGGTATCGAGGGCAGCCAGGACGGGTGGGACGATGAGGTTTGGGTCTTGGATTTGGTGGAGTTGGTCCATGAGTTGACCGCGCTGAGTCTCGCCGGAGGCCGCGAGTTCCTCTAGAAGAGCGGGAACATCGGGCCGTGGAGTAGATTGGCCGGCGCTCGATAGTCGTGGGCTGAGTAGGCTAGAGAAACCTAGAAAAGCGATGGTTAGGTGGCTGGCCTTCATGGGTAGGGGGCCTCCGACTGGCCTTAAACATAGTCTGCGCCGATAGACAGGCAAGAAGAGGGCCGAGAAGGGGATTGACGCATAAGTGTAATGGACGGAAGGAGTTGCGCGTTGATGGGGCGCCATTGTTGAGTTTGGTGTGTGTCAGTCGGCGTACAGGCTGTGGAGATTGGACCGGGGGACTAAGGCCCGCCCCTACATCCGAGGTTTGGATTTGCGCTTGCGGCGTGTTGACGGAGATGATTTGCGTTTGCGGACTTTTGCGGGGCGGATTTTGCGTATGGCGGCGTTGCCGGCGCGGTGGCAGGCGCGCCACATGTACCAGCTCGCTACCGTTCGGTAGGGGCGCCAGCGCTCGCCGAATTTCAGGAGTTCTTTAGGCTTGGGCATGTGTTTTTTGCCGTAGGTGAGGGACCAGCCTTTTTTTACGCCGAGGTCGTGGATGGGAAGGACGTCCGGGCGGCCCAGACGGAAGATTAAAAACATTTCCACTGTCCAGGCACCTATGCCGCGGACACTTGTGAGTCGCTTGACCAATTCTTCGTCGGAGAGTTTTTCGGCTTCTTCGAGAGTCGGGACAATCCCTTCTATTGTTTTCCTGGCGAGGTCTTTCATGGCGGCGGCTTTTGCGCCGGAGAGGCCTGCTTTGCGGAGGGTGCTCGTGCGGAGTTTCAAGATTTCTTGCGGCGTGGGGATGCCGCCGGTGGAACTTAGGGCTTTGATGCGGGCGAAGATTGTGGCGGCGGCTTTGCCGGAGATGGATTGGTGGGTGATGGCTTCCATGAGGGAGTGGTAGGGAGTGTCGATGCCGTCGGAGGCTAGTTCCATTTGGAAAGGGGGAGTTTCCTCGATCAGGAGTTTTAGGTTTTCGTGGGTGGAGGAGAGATGCCTCATTGCTTCTGCCAGGTCAAACGGCGGGGTTGGGCGTGCGGTGGTCACCTTGGGCTCCAGTCTGGAAACGGGAGGAATAGATTAGCAAGTTTGTTGGCTTCGGCAAATTGAGTGCAGCGGTGCGTTAGGCCCCTCGCGACTATCCCAAATCGGCCGCCGGATAGCTTTCGACGTATTCCTCGCCGTTCGCTCCGAAGTAGGTGCATGTGCGTGCCGCGAAATCCACATCATATCGGACGACTCCAGCCCGCCAGGACGCACTCAGAAATTCTGGAAACGTGCTCCGTCCGGCTTGGTCAGTCCGTAGAGCAGAGATCAGGGCTTCCCGGTCGAACCTTGGAACATCGGTGGTCTCCGTCACCAACGGCGTGCCGAGGGACACAACTGGACCATGTTCTGTCAGGAAGAGACTCTGGCAAGCGGGAAGATACCAAAGATTTCGCGTCACACCAGCGCGCCGCAGAGTCTCGGCTAAATAAGGGAAACCTCCGACCTTTGGCCGGCCCGCCATGGCACGCTGCAACGCAGCTTGTAAAATCTCAATTGCTTTGCTCATCCGGTTCTCCTTGGAACCGGATGAGTATCTCTCATTCTCAGGTTCGGAGAAACGCGGCAACCGGAAAAACCACGAACTGGTTCAGGCCAGGCAGCGCGCCAATTTGTTGTAGAAGGCTCAGCAGGCCTAACGGGTGGGCTATTACAAGTGCCTTGTTGGGGTTACGGTTCGAAGAGGAAGGGAACTGTGACTGTTACGTGGGCGGAGACTGGTTTGCCGTGCTGGCGGGCGGGCTCGTAGCGGTATTGCTTTAAGGCTTCCATGGCGGCTTTGTGGAAGGACGGTGGGCCTGAGAGGACTTTCATGGATTCGACGCGGCCGGATTTGTCGACGAGGGCGTCGAGAGTGACGTTTCCCGTGACGAAGCTTTGCAGAGCGTCTGAGGGAGCGGTGGGTTTGACGGACTTGACGAGCCTTGGAGGAACGATCGCCGTAGTGTCATCCGCGGGAGCGTCTTCCGGAACCGGGGCGGAGTGCACCGGGGTGCGCCTGGCGACGGAAACTACTGGGGAATCTTTTTTGGTTATGGGCTCTGAAGCTGCATCCGTCGATTGAGCCGGTTCTTCCTGGGCATCTGGGGACGGCCCTTCCGTGGAGGCGGTGCCTTGTGGCGCGGCGGTGGAATTCGCGGCGCTCGGCGGTGTGGACGCGTTCGCATCGAGATGCTGGTCGGACTTCGGCGCGGCTTGATGTGCTGCCGTTGAAGAATTCGCGGTTGAGCGTGATGGGGCAGACGCGCTACCCGAAGGATTCGCTGGTCCATTGAGCCAGGGGAGCCAATGCATGTTCCATGCGGCGACGGAGACTGCGAAGAGCGAAACTACGGCTAGGAGAGCGAGGCGCAGGAGACCCATGCGGTCGGAGGAGGGTGGCCCGTATTCCACCGGCGGCGGGATTTGTTTTGGCGATTTTGATTTCTGGAAGTCGAGTGCTGGTTTCGGGAGGAGATCTTCTTCTGGTTCGGATTTTGAGGCTGCAACGGCTTGCTGGTCTTCCGATTGAGGAGTTTCAGCGGAAAGAGTGGATGTGTTTTCCGGCGCGGAAGGATCGGCGTGGCCGGATGGTGCTTTGCTCTTCTGCTCGGCTATCGACTGATCAAGAATGGCCGCAAGCATGGCAGGAAGCGGCGGGGCGGGGGCGGAAGAAGGAATCGGAGCATCCAAAGAAGCAAGTTCAGGCTGGGCCGGTGGAGTTTGCGTTTGCATCGAGCGGAGTCGCGCTCGGAGAGCTTCTACCTCGTCAACAAGAGCTTGGACTTCGGCAGTGGTCGGAGCTGGGGCGTTGGGGCTGAGATCGTCCGGGGCGGCTTCATCGGAATGCATTAGCTCGTAATCGCCGGCAGAAGACTGCGGCTCATTCGCGGGAGCGGCCACAGGATTTTCGGGAAATTCAATGCCCCAGAAATCTGGGGCGGGTTCTGTGAATTCCAGCTCGATATAAAAGCCGGAGGAAGGGTTGACGCGCTTGCGAGTGACCTGGGCGACGACTTCGCGGCGGGTTTCCTGGTTGGTGAGGAAGAGAAGCTGGCCGGGGTCGACTGCCGCGGAGAGGCGAATTACGCCGCCGTTGGGGAAAACCAGGGCAGTAGAAGTGGCCTCTTTGAAAAGTTCCCGCTTGTCGGAGTTTTCTGCCTGGTGCGTGCCGGTGGCAATGACCTGAGTTTCGTGCGCGATGGGGGTGCCACCAGACGCCTTGCGGGGACTGGTGGGAGGTTTGGCAGCCTTTGAAGTGCTATTTGCCGCGGAATCCAATGATTTGCCCCTCGTGCGCCGGGGGATTTGGGAGGCGCAGCCGGAATGGAGTCGTCCGTCTGCGGACACGAATGCACGCGACGGCTCGGCCAGATTTAGGGTCGCAAATCAGCGTGGCGGCGGCCATAGTACAAACGTACCGCGATGCTTGGAATGCAACTGACCGGGTGGGCTTAAGTCTGAGCCGATGCGCGGTAGAGAAACGCTCTATCCGCGTCACGTGAAAAGTAGGATTGCTATCATGACGAGGATGTATCCATCCCAAGAGTTGGAGAGGTGCTGGTTTCCTTGCAGGACCTTCACTTCGGCCAGATAGTCGAATATTGGTTTTATAGCCAAGCTCAAAAGGAAGACGGCCGCCAAAAATTTTGAGGAAAAATCGTATGTATGCCAACGCGAGGTGATCGGGTGGACTGCCATAAGCATTACCGCTACCGGGAGAAGGATGCTGCCGATTCGCCTTGTATTTCTCTTGACGCTACTTTCAAAGTGTTGCGCGATTTGGGCTTGATACATGGTTAACCACCTATCGCTACTATACACTTTTTACCCGCGTTAGCGTGTGACCGTTGGTTGGTGGGATGAGTGAGTCGGCTTGGCGATATGGGATTTTCTGCGGGCGTGGCCGGCGCGGAGGACACAGTTGCTGCATTCTGTAAACGGGAAACAGATTATCAAAGTAGCGGCGAACAAAAAAGGGACTTGCAGACAGTTGGGTTTTATTCCATAAGCCTTTAGGTCGTGTTTGAACCAGTAGTCTTGACCTGAATTGTTATGCCCGGGTTCTGCTGCTGATAATAATGATCGTAGTGGAAATATCCGTTCGCCACCGTACAATTCTCGCTGACTGAGCGAGTGCGACCAGTTCGGACCCATTCAGCTGACAGCTGCCATTCCCCTTCTTTCAATCGGAGGGGCGAAATCGGAAATTCGTCTATAAGTGCAAACTTGACCGAGGCCGTAATGCTTTCGCCTGGCTTCAGGTCAAGTTCACTTCCTTCGGCGGACTTGGAACCATAGAGCGCTTCGGTCAGACTCTTAAGCCGCACTCTGCGGCCCTGCTGATTTTCCAACATAAACTTGAAGGTTGCTTGATCCCGGCTCCAGTTATCTGGACTCTGATCTTTGACGACCGAACTGAATTCATTGCTCCAGGGAATCTTTATTGATTGAGTGCCGCTATTCTGGAGGCGCACTTCCGCTACTAGTTCACTACGCAAGACAGGCTTCGAATCGTTCACGCTAACCACTTTGACCAGAATATTACGCGGTACTTGATCTTCAGGCTTCGGCCACCCGTCTCCAATGATGCCAGGGAGGAGTTTCTTGCAACCGTTCGGCAAGTCTACACGTTTGGGCGGGCGAGTGAGATCGACGGAACCGACTTGCTGCGCAGAAGCATCGGCCGCGAGAAAAAGAACGAATGAGACGTTGAGTAGTGTTCTTATGGCCGCATCCTCTTCCTAAGCACGCCCACGAGCAAGCGTTAGCTGAGTGGATCTGAGCAGCCTGGCAAGGAGGATTGGGGTCGATTCAAGGCTTAATAACGGCTCACCGGACAAAGTCTATGAAAAAGTCGCGGCCTGGGATGAATGTTGTTTGGGATGAGCCTTTTTGCGGAAGTGGCGCCAGCGAAGGAGGCTGGTTAGGAGGATGATGGCGCCGCAGGATTCGACGAAGAGTTTTCCGCCGTCGAGCCAGTCGATGGAGGCGCCTTTTAGGTCGGGGTCGGTGAAGAGGGAGTGGTAGAAGAGGGTGGCGGCGGCGAGGTAGATGGTGAAGTGGAAAGATTTCCAGACGCGGCGGCCGAGTTGGATGCGGAAGTAGGAGGTGATGACGACGAGGGCGATGGTGTAGAGGGCGATCGCGCCGATGGTGTTTTCTAGGGGTTGTTGGGGGGAATGGATGGGGCAGAGGATGTCGAGGACGCGAAATTTGGGGGATTTGTTGAGGAGGAGCGGGAGGGGATGGAGGAGCGTGACGGTTAGGGCGATGTAGCCGGTCCAGTTGTGGAGGCGGAAATAGTTGAAGCGGTGATGCGGCCAGTTGCGGACGGGGCTGTAGCGGAAGGCCATCAGGATGCCGAGGAGGATGTTGAGGGTAATGGCGGCTACGGCGGTTAGGCCGATGTAGGCGGAGAGGTCGAGGAGAGTGATGGCCATTGAGGCATGGGTCGAAGGCCGATTCGGCGAGATTTTGCTAACGGTTCGACGAATCTCCTTCGCGTTCGAGTAGTTCGTCTTCAGAATATTCCAAGAGAAATTTTGCGTGCGTGCGAAGTCCTTTCGCGATGGCGATGATGCTGAGAATGGCTCTGAGGAGCTCGGTATCTTGCGCTCGGCGTAGTTCCTGCGGCCCTAGACTAGCCAGCTCCTGAATCGCCGCAAAATAGCTTGAATCGAGCCACGTTGGCACGTCGGGATGGCTACCGCGTTTGCGAGCAAGTTCCATGATGCCGACGATGGCGTACACGTTCCAGTCTCCGCTGGGGCGGTCCCGGTAGATGCTCACGAGATGCGGAACGGCAGCGTAAGATGCCTCGCCGACATCGCCTTGGTGATGGAGCTCGTTCCACAGCTCTTTCCATACCATTGCGTCATTGGCGCCGGACTGGAAGTTGGCCAGAGCGGGCCGCGGATCATAGGGGACTCGATATCCACCCAACAATTCTTCCCAACGCTGATCGCCCATGTTGAGCATAGGGATTGCGAATTTAGCACATTCAGCAACGAACGATGTCGGGAGGATGGTGTGCTAGGATTGTGCGTTTGAGTTGAGGGAATGACGGCAGTAGGGAAGGACGCGACTTGCAGACTGGGATTATTGGATTGCCACAAGTTGGGAAGACGACGCTGTTTCGGATTTTGACGAAAGCGAACGTCGAGGGGAAGGGCGGCGGATCGGCTACGCATGTTGGCGTGGCGAAGGTGCCGGAGCCGCGGCTGCTGGAGCTGGCGAAGCTTTATAACCCGAAGAAAATTACGTATGCGACTGTGCAGTACGTGGATTTGGGCGGGATGCAGAAGGAAAAGAATCGCGATGCCCTGGCGCCTTTGCGCGAAGTGGACACGATTGCCCACGTGATTCGCGTGTTTGATGATCCTTCTGTGCCGCATTCGGCGGGGAGCATTGATCCTCTGCGAGATGCTACGAATCTGGAGTTGGAACTGATTCTTTCGGATCATGACCAGATTTTGCGCCGGATGGAGCGGCTGGATAAGGACTTGAAGAAAAAAAGCGATCCGCTGTTGTTGGCTGAGAAAGCTGTTTTGGAGAAGTGCAAGGCGTACTTGGAGTCGGAGAAGCCTTTGCGGGAGTTGGAGTTGACGGCGGACGAGAAGAAGCCGATTGGGGGATTTTTGTTTTTGTCGGCGCGGCCGGTGCTGTATGTGTTGAACCTTGGAGATGACGAAGCGGACAAGCTGGATACGGCTGTGGAGCGGCATAAGTTGAGCGCTCTACAGGGGCGGCCGAATTCCGCGGTTGTGGCCATTTGCGGGCGGTTGGAAGCTGAGCTTGCGGAGATGGATGAGAAAGAGGCGGGCGAGTTGCTTGCTTCCTACGGACTGAAGGAGCCGGGGTTGAATCGGTTGATTCGGGCGACCTATGATTTGATGGGATTAATTCAGTTTTTTACGGCGGGAGAACCGGAGGTGCGAGCGTGGACGATTCGGAAAGGGTCTACGGCGCAGAAGGCGGCTGGGGCGATTCATAGCGACATTGAGAAGGGGTTTATTCGGGCGGAAGTGGTCAAATGGAGCGATCTTTTGGTGGCGGGCAGTATTGCGGCGGCGCGGGAGAAAGCGCAGGTGCGGTTGGAGGGGAAGGAATATATCGTGCAAGAAGGCGATGTGATTTTGTTCCGGCATTCGGGATGAGGAAAGAGAAGAGCGTTAAACACAGAGACACAGAGAGCACAGGGTAAAGACAGAAAAAGCAGATCCCTTACTTCTCTTTGGGATGACAATCCATCGGAGCCAACCTTAGAAAGCTGACTACACTTACATGGAACATGGGTTGGCATTTCGGACGGGATTGGCTGCTGGGTTGGGGTTGATTGCCGCAGCGGGGAATTTGATTGGTGGGTATTTTGTTGTGCGGCGGGATTGGTCGCGGCGGTATTTGCAATATTTTTTGGCGTTAGGCGCCGGCTACATGCTGGCCGTCTCCTTCCTGGATGTGATTCCTGAATCGATTCGGTTGAGTGGGGAACAGGCGCTATTGTTTGTGCTGTTGGGATTCTTCCTGGTACACCTTTTTGAGCACACCATCGCGCCTCATTTTCATTTTGGGGAAGAGACGCATTGCGAAGAGGTTAGCCACCACCACGCGCGAACCACCGTTTTGCTGGGATTGACGATCCACACGTTCTTCGATGGCGTGGCCATTGCAGCCGGATTTCTGGTTTCGGTCTGGCTGGGGGCCATGATTTTTGTGGCGGTGTTTCTGCATAAGCTGCCCGAGGGGTTTACGGTGGCGTCCTTGGTGCTGGCAAGCGGGCAGGGAAGGCGCAACGCTATCCTTGCGGCTGGGTTATTAGGGGTAGCCACGCTCTTGGGAGTTCTGCTTACGAGCGTTTTGCAGAGTCAATTGAAGTATGCGCTGCCAATCTCCGGAGGAGTGACGCTTTATGTCGCCGCGACGGATTTGCTGCCCGAAGTGAACCGGGAACCGAACTGGCGGATGGCGCTGCTGGTATTTGCGGGGGTCGCTACCGTGCTGATAATGCAACACTTGTTTCATGTTTGATTTCGCCTTGCGTTCGCTTTGCCCCCTCTCTAACACACTCGCTTCATTTGCAACTTTAAGAGCCCGTTCGGGTTCGATAGAATGTGGCGGCTATGGCCAGGTCGGACGTCCAACTGATGCTGGACGTGAAGGCGGGCGACGAGCAGTCGTTCGCACTTCTTCTCCAGCGCTACAGGACCCCTCTTGTCAACTTTCTCTACCGCATGGTTCGCGCGCGGGAAGAGGCGGAAGACTTGGCGCAAGAAGTATTTTTGAGGGTGTACCGGGCGCGGAAAGATTACGTGCCGAGCGCCAAATTCACGACGTGGCTGTTTCGGATCGCGACGAATTTGGCTTTGAACTCGGTGCGGGACAACCGTTATCAGCGGATGGAAGTCTCACTAGATGCTCCAGTGACGGTGGACGCGGAAGATGGCGATGAGAGGCCGCTGGATGTTGCGGAGAAGAACCCGAACATCGAACAGCACCTCATCGAGGAAGCCCGGAAGAAGATGATCCGGCACGCGATTGATAAACTGCCTGAGAAACAACGGGCTGCGGTGCTCTTGCATAAATACCAAGAGCTGGATTATGGAGATATTGCAAAGATTCTCGAATGCTCGGAGAGCGCACTGAAGTCGCTGCTTTTTCGGGCATACGAAACGCTGCGAGTGGAACTAGCCCCACTTGTGGCGGGCCAGAAGTAGTAGAGCCGGACGTAAGGATTGGGAAACTGATCTGAAGACCGGAGTTACCAGGCCAGTAACCGACCGAAAGGTCGGCCACTACTTGGCCGAGACCAACGGGTAGAGAAGGAAGGATGTTATGAATTGCGCTCGAATGGAAAGCCGGATTATTCCGTATGTAGATGGACGGCTGAAAGAAAATGAGCGGCTGGAGATGGAAAAGCATCTCGCGGCGTGCGGAGCGTGCCAGCTGCGCGTGAACCAGTTTCGCGCGGTGAGCGGATTTTTGGATGACCTGCCGGAGATCGAGCCGTCGGCGGCGTTTGATGTGCGCGTGCGCGCGCGAGTGGCGGCGGAGCCTGCGAGGCAGAGCTGGTGGGCGTCGTTTGCGCCATCGCCGCGCTTTGCGCTTGCGGCTTCTCTGTTGTTAATGGCGACGGTGTGGGTTGGATCGCGGCCTTATGAGACCCCGACGATTACGGCGGCCGATGAGGCGCAGATTGACCAGAACATGCCGTTGCTCGAGAACTATGATGTGCTTTCGGATTTCGGGGCACTGACGGAGTTGCCGCCCCCGGTTCAGCCGGAAGACCAAGGGACCGGTGGTCAGGACCAGAAGCAGGACCAAGACCAGAAGCAAAATCAGAATCAGACGATGTAATCAGAAGATGAGACTCAGACTCCAACTCGGCGTGTGTTTGCTCGTGCTGGGAGCCAGCACGGCGCTGGCAGGGCCCTGCCTGGCGCAACGACGCGCGAACTTTGCTCCACAGCATCCGCCGCCGAAAGTACAAGCGCCGAGACAGGAAAGACAGCAACAACGGCAGCAACAGCGCCAGCAAGAAAAGCGAGCCCAGAAGGAATCACAATCGAATGGCGGTGCAGGCAAGCCGATAGGAAAGGCCGCAAACGGGCAGGAGCAGGCACCTCACCCAAGCTCCAATCCGAACGGCGACCCGAACCGGCCCCCGTCTTCCTATAAACCGCCGCAGCCGCAAAGGAAATTCAGTGACCTGAGCCCGCAAGAAAAGCAAAAGTTTCTGGAGAACAACCGGAAACTGCAAAATATGTCTCCGGCGCAGCGACAAGAGCTCAAGGAACGTGCGGATGCGTGGTCCAGGCTGACGCCGGCGCAGAAGGACCACATCCGGAACGACGTTCTTCCCAAGTGGAGGCAGATGCCGGTGGAGCGGCGGCAGGCGATTCGGCAGAGGCTGCGCGTGCTGCAGAACATGCCGGAGTCCGCGCGGAATCAGCGGCTCAATGATCCGGAATTTACGAGGGGCATGAGTGAAGAAGATAAGGCCACTTTGCGGGATTTGAGCCACTTGCATGTCGGCGGTGCACCCGATCCGCCGGGCGAGTAGGGACGGTCGCAGCTCACATCTGGCAGCAGGAGCCGCCCCCAAGCGGCGATAAGTTTTGCCAAAAATCCCAAATCCATAACCACAGCAAATGAGCGTAGCAATGCTGCGCTCCTACAAGCACGGACGGGCCACTACATGCATGAGGCAAATTGGCATGGTGGCTGGCGGCGCCACTTGCGACGGCGCGTTGACAACGGTGCGCGGGTCGCGGCATCGTGACTGTGTCACGTCGCGCGCATCCAACGAGGGGAGGGCGCCATTCCCGACTTGTCGCCGCGCTTTCGCGCACTGCAGCACCGCAATTTCCAACTCTTCTTTGGCGGGCAACTTACTTCGCTCATTGGGACGTGGATGCAATCCACGGCGCAGCTGTGGCTTGTCTACAAGTTGACAGGATCGGCGGCGCTGCTGGGCTTTTTCGGATTCGCAAATCAAATACCGATTTTGGTTCTGGCTTCAATTGGCGGATATGTCGGGGACCGTTACAACCGGCATCTGGGTGTGATTTGGACGCAGACGGTTTCAATGATTCTGGCATTTACGCTGGCGGGGTTGACGCTATCGGGCGCGATACATGATGCGCGGGGCGCGTGGGTGGTGATCGGGATCGCGTTTCTTTCGGGGATTGTGAATGCGTTTGACGTGCCAATCCGGCAGGCATTTCTTGTGCAAATGGTGGGTAAGGAAGACTTGCCGAATGCCATTGCGCTGAATTCTTCGATTTTTAACGGGGCGCGCGTCGTAGGGCCAGCGATTGCCGGGGCGACGATTGCGTGGTTTGACGCGCATCATGTGCGAAGCAGCGAGGGCTGGTGTTTTGTCTTGAACGGCGTGAGTTTTCTCGCGGTGATCGCGGCTCTTTTCATGATGCGGCTGGAGAAAGTAGAGACCAAGCCGCCGGCGGGATCACCGTTTCAGAAATTTATTGAAGGCTTTCGCTTTGCGATGACGGACCGGCCGATACGGTCGGCGCTCTTGTTGTTAAGTTTGCTGAGCTTGCTTGGGCTGCAATACTCGGTGTTTCTGCCGGTCTTTGCACGGGACGTTTTGCATGGAGGGGCGCGAGGGTTTGGTTTGCTGATGAGCGCGGCTGGAATTGGGGCTGTGCTTGGAGCGTTGCAGTTCGCTTCGCGCACGACGTACAAGGGTTTGGCGAAGTGGATTGCGGTGATGTCGGTGATTTGTTCGGTGGGGCTGATTGTTTTTTCGCGGTCGCAGTTGTTCTGGCTGTCGGCGGCGGTTTTGTTTGTCGTGGGATTTGCGGCGACGTCGCAGATGGCGGCGACGAATACGACGGTGCAGAATCGCGTGCCGGATGAGTTGCGCGGGCGGATGATGGCGGTTTACGCGACCATGTTTATGGGCGTGCAGCCGATTGGGTCGCTGATAGCAGGGGGGTTGGCGAAGCATATTGGAGCACCGAATACGCTGGGAATTTTTGGCGGGATTTGTTTGTTGGGGAGTTTGTTTTTTGCGGTGCGGGTGGTGACGCGGTTGCCGCAGGCACAGGCCGTGGCGAGCAGTACGGATTGAAATATGGGAGACCGGAAGATGGAAGAGGCCGGTGTGCCGGTTGAATGCGGCGCATCGGTGCTGCGCTCCTACAATTGCTTCCTACCATTAGGCGGGATTGGAGCGGTAAAGCCAGGCTGGTTTGGATTCGGTAGAGATATTCGTCGGAGCACAGGCTGAGGCCTGTGCCACGGTCGCCAGGATGGCGTCAACTTTTGGGCGCTGCGGGGCTAATGAGCAGACTGGGTCTGTGGCTGCGGCGTCTGCGGCCAGTAAGAAGGCCTGGCAGCGGCAGCCGCCGAAATCCTGGGTGCGACGGTCGCAAGTTTTGCAGGGGTCTTGCATCCAGGATTCGCCACGGAATTTTTGGAAGGCTTCTGATGATTCCCATATTTCCTGCAGGCTGTGGTCCTTCACATTTTCAAATGACAAGTGCGGAATAACTCTGGCGGCGTGGCAGGGTAAAGCGTCGCCGTTCGGCGTGATCAGCATCAGCTTGCGTCCCCAGCCGCCCATGCAGGGCTTTGGATATTTCGCGTAATAATCAGGGACTACGTATTCTATGCGGATTTTTCCTGTCAGACGTTCCTGGGATTTTTTGAAAAAATCTACTGATTGCATGAGTTGCTCGCGCGTGGGGAGCAGGGAATCGCGATTGGCGAAAGCCCAGCCGTAATACTGGACGTGCGCGAATTCGACGCGCGTGGCGCTGGAGGATTCGGCTAGCGCCAGCATTTCGGGAAGTTGATCGAGGTTGCGGCGGTGGATGACGAAGTTTAGTGTGACGGCGAGGCGATGGTGCTTGAGCCATTCGAGGACGCGGAGTTTTTGCGCGTGGGCTTTTGTGCCGGAGATTTCCTGGGCAGTTTCTTCGCGGGCGCCCTGGAAACTTAATTGAAAGTGATCCAGGCCAGCTTGCGTTAAAGCTTCGAGGCGCGACTCGTCCAGAGGCATGCCTGAGGTGATTAAATTTACGTAAAGGCCTGCCGCGCGGGCTGCGCGGATTAGATCGAGGATGTCCGGGCGGGTCAGTGGCTCGCCGCCAGTGAAGTCGGCTTGCAGAACTCCTAGAGCGGCGGCTTCTTGGAAAACGCGGGACCAGTCGGCGGTGGAGAGTTCTGTCGTTCGTTGCGTCAGCGCGAGTGGGTTGGAGCAGTAGACGCAATGCAGTGGGCAGCGGTGCGTTAGTTCAGCGATCAGGGCTAGGGGGTCGTTGGCGGAGGTGGAAGTCATGCGCGTTTAGCGTAAGTTGAAAAGCGGGAGCAGAACTCCCGCACGCCATGGGCTAAGGCTCGAAGTCCAGGGCGCGTTCCTTTTGCAGGAGAGCCAGGTAGCCGAGGATGTCTTGTTCTACTTTTGTTGGCTCGGCTTTCGAGTAGAGTTCCTGAAGTTCCGCGATGATTTGTTGGACGGAGCGTTTGCCGTCGCAGCGTTCGACTATTTCGAGGCTTGGGCCGTGCAGGCGTAGCGCGCGCTCCGGCATTAGTAAGGTGCGCGGCTGCTGAGTCTTTTCGTTCATGCGGCAGCCCGGGGAGAGGCGGGGATGTGCGTTTAGATCGATGCTCATGCCGAAAGGGCCTCTGCTGAGGGACGAAACGCGCCCGGTGGCGGCCAAGCCGGTTGCACGTAGGCGAAATAGAGGGCGTCGAGTTGCGCCCAGAGAATGTCGCACTTGGCGCGGAGGGCGGCGTGAGATTTGTCTTGGTCTTCGCGGGTGCGCGCGTGCTGAACCACCCAATTGAGCGCGAAGTCGGCGTCTTCTGGGGCTTGCGTCAGGCGGCCGGTGAAATAATCGAGGCCGCTCGAGAGCCACGGGTAGTATTGACGTAGACGATCCATACGTAACGTAATGAGCTTTTTCGAAAACATTTCCGTGAGGGAAGATGCGACGGCTTCGAGATGCGAGCGCGTGGAGACGAAATCAACGTAGGCCTGAACGGCATAGCGCGTGGCGGGAAGAATTCCTTCGCCGAGAAGAGCCTGATCACGCGAAAGTCCAGTGGCTTCGACCAACCGCAGCCACTTTTCAATCCCTCCCGGTTTCACGCCATCACCATCGTGATCGAGGATACGTTTGCGCCAAGCCAGCCGGAAAGCTGGATCTTCGCTGCGCGCGAGTATTGCCGCGTCTTTAATCGGGATGCGGCTCTGGTAGTAGTAGCGATTCAACGCCCATGCTTGAAAATGGCCGCGCGTGAGCTTGCCTTCGTGCATCAGCACGTGAAATGGGTGCTTGTGGTGATAGCGCTCCTCGCCGATGGCGTGAAAGCCGGCGATGAAAGCCGCTTCTGAGAGGAGTGGGGCGTCCGTCGCTTGGCCCATATCCGTGACTTGGCTCATATCGCTAGTTCCATACCATCATAGGCGATTTCCCAATTGGCTTCACGAACTGTGCGATTTTCCTGACTTTCTTCGTTCAAGATGGGATTCGTGTTGTTGATGTGAATGAGCACCTTGCGGGTCTTAGACGGCCGAAAGGGTAGGCGCAGAAGGCCGCGATCGCCCCAGAGCGGCAGGTGTCCCATTTGGCGGGCGGTCTTTGTTCCTTTTTTGATAGAGCTCAGTTCATCGTCTTTCCAGAATGTGCCGTCGAGCATGGCCATGTCGGTCTCTTCCACCATGCGGTGCCAGTGGTCGCCGGTTCCGGGAAGTTGGGGAGCGTAGAAGAGCTTCTTCTCTTTCGAGACCAGCATAAGGCCTATGACAGCTTCTTCCGGCGCGAGACTGGCGCGTAACGATTCGCTCACATAATCCGGGAAGACGCCGTTCAGCGGCACCGCCTTGCAGAAGAGACCGATTCTTTTTTCTGCTGGAGCAGGCGGAATGAGCGGTACGAGGCGATCGAGCGGCAGAGTTTCCCATCGGACGGGAGGGGTGGATCTCGCCAGCACTCGGAAAAGGCCGTTCTCTTCCGTCAGGATGCGGCGGACGGCCAAGGTCGAAAAAATCTGCAGCGGATGAAATTCCCGCATGTGCAGCAGGCCCATTACCGCGTCAACATCCGCGGAAGTAAGCACAACGGCGGTTATTGGGCTGTTTCTAGTGCCGGCGGGAGGGACAAAATCGGCCGACGAGAGAATTTGCTGCCGAAGATCCGGCGAGGCATTCAGGAGAAACCAGCGCGAAGTGTCGTTGGAAATGGCTGCTTGGGTCTGTGTGCGGGCTCGGGCCTTCATCGTGCCGGAGCGAACTCCTACACACTGAGTACAAGCGCAATTCCATTGTGGAAAACCGCCCCCGGCAGCGGAGCCGAGGACTTTAACGCGCATTTTGATTCGCCGACAGATGACCGCTGAGCGCGGTCACGTTTTTAGAGCTCGGCGTTAGCGTAGGAGCTAACTTCGCAGTTCAGTTCGATCTCTTCGTGCTGTGGGGTGGTCCATTCCATGTGGAAGCTCCTGGAAACAGAAAGATTCAACCAAAGCCAGAATACCACGGCTCCGAATAGAAGGGAATAGGGGAGAAATAATCGCCCTGTGGAAGAATCGAAATTCGGCCTACAAAGGCTAGGGATGTTCCTTAGAAAAAAGCACAACGGGTGGTAGCGAAAAATTCGGTGAACGCGAAGGCATCTACAGGCAACATTTCTTAGAAATACAGTACGTTTTTGCTTGACAAGGGCGCAAAGCAGCCTATCATGTGGCCAGAAGTGGAAAAAAGTGGCTAAAAGTAGAATAGAGTAGACTCGATCCAGGGCCAAACAGACGTTCTCGAGGGCAATCGTGAACGTAAGCATTCTGGGCACGCAAAACAAGCACTTGAACAGGACTTATGAAGCTGCGGGGAAACTGTCCGGCGAAAGTCGACGAGAAGGGGCGTCTCAAAATACCCTCGGTGTTTTTGGACGAGCTCAAGGAATACGGCCACCAGTTTTATATCACGAGTCCGACGGGCGAGACAGCGAGAATTTATCCGATGAAGGTTTGGTCGGAGATCGAAGACAAGCTGGCGCAATTACCAAGCGCGAACGTGGCGAAGCGAAAATTTTTGATGCGAACGAGCTATTACGGGCAAGTGGCGGAGCTCGACGGGCAAGGAAGGTTGCTGTTGCCGGCGGTGTTGCGCGAAGCGGCCCAGACACTTGGGGACGTCGACGTATTCGGGGCATTGAATTATTTGGAAGTGATGAATCATGCGCGGGTGCTGGACAAGCTGAAGAATGAGCCTTACACGGACGAGGACGATACGGCACTGGGTATTTAGCTAGGGAGTGGCCCTTCGAGGCTCAGGATAAACGAGTGGCGAGTGATGAGTCGAGAGACTTAAGACGAGGGCCACATACGCCGGTGATGTTGGAAGAGGTGCTCGAGTGGCTGGCCATCAGGGCGGACGGAATCTATATAGACGTAACGCTCGGAGCCGGCGGGCACTCGGCGGCGATCGCGGGAAGGCTGACGTCCGGCAGGTTGATCAGCCTGGACCGGGACGCACAGGCGTTGGAGCTGGCGCGGGAGAGGCTGAAGAGCTTCGGCGCGACAGTGACCATCGTGCAGTCGCCCTTCTCGAAGATTGCGGAGGTCGTACACGAGTTGGGGATTCCGAAGGTGGACGGGGTCTTGGCCGACTTGGGGGTTTCGAGCATGCAGCTTGATCAGGGAGCCCGGGGATTTTCGTTCCGCGAAGCGGCGGCCCTTGATATGAGGATGAACACTGCCGATGAGTTGACTGCAGATGAGATTGTGAATCGATGGTCGGAGAGAGAGATTGCCGACCTGCTCTATACGGAAGCGGATGAGCACGATTCCAGAAGAATCGCCAAGGCCATCGTACGGGCGCGGCCCATACGAGATACGGGGCACTTGGCAACGACTGTAGCAGGGGCCCGTAAGCACTGGGGAAGGCAGAGACTGCATCCCGCAACAAAAACGTTTCTGGCGCTGCGGATAGCGGTGAATCGAGAGATGGAGGAACTCGGGCAGTTTCTAACACGGACCCCTGCTGCATTAAATTCCGGCGGACGAATGGTGGTGCTGAGCTACCACTCGCGTGAAGACCGCATCGTGAAGCACGCGTTTCAAGAGAGCGAGCGAGAAGGAACGCTCCAAGTGCTCACCCGGCACGTGATCCAGCCAAGCGAAGAAGAGACGGCGACGAACCCGCGTTCGCGAAGCGCGAAACTGCGGTGTGCAGAAAGAGTGTAGTTATGACGAGCAAGAACAAGAAAACGGTTATCGCGGAGTTTCACACCGTAAAGCGAATCGACAATTCGCGGCTGGTGCGGCACGTCGAGCCTGCCAAGATGCGCAATCTTTGGCGGACGGTTGGGCTGGGTGGTGTTGTGGCTGCGTTTTTCACGCTGTACGTTTTCCAGCATTTTCGATGCATTGATTTAAGCTTTCAGCTCGAAGACCTGCGCGCGCAGCAGATGCAGGCGGCCGGCAAAAATGCGGAGTTGAAGCTGGAGATTGCGGGCTTGCGCAATCCGATGCGCATTGACGCCATCGCACGGCGGCGGCTTGGATTAAGCGACCCTATGCCCACGCAGGTGCAGGAATATGAAGCCCCAGCCGGGGCCGAAGAAGCGAGCGCGCGATACGCGCGCCCAAATCACACGCCGTGATTTCAACGGCGAATGGCCTTTTCCAATTCACAAAAATGTTCGTTGCTGTACACGTCCTAGCGGAGCCTTTGCCGACCTGAGTTCGCCATGCAACAAGACCGCGTCCACGTACGATTGCTAATCATCGCCGGCGTGGCGTTCTTGTGGATGGGCGCGGTCGCTGGACGGCTGAGCTACCTGCAACTCTTCCGGCACAGCGAGTACCTGACGCGCGCACAGCGCCAGCAGCAGCGCACCATCGAAATAACCCCCAAGCGCGGCGCAATTTATGACCGCAATAACAGCCCGCTGGCAATGAGTCTTCCCGTGGATTCTGCGTTTGGCGTACCGTCGGAAATTCCCGACGAGCATCTTGCGGCCCGGCTGCTTTCGGGCGTGGTCAATGTTCCGCAGGAAGTGCTGGAGGCGCGCTTTGAATCTTCAAAGTCGTTTGCCTGGATTTCCCGAAAGCTCCCGCCGGAAAAGGCTCAGGCGATTGCCGCTCTGAATTTGAAAGGCGTTTATCTCCAAAAGGAAAACCAGCGTTTCTATCCGAAACGCGACCTTGCGGCCCACGTGCTCGGCTTTGTGGATGTGGACGAGAAGGGACTTGCCGGCATAGAGCGCGAACTGGACAGCCAGATCCGCGGCAAGAACGAGAAGGTCATTGTGATGGCCGATGCGCGGCAGCGCTGGTTTGATCGTTCTGAAGATGAGCGCGAAAGTGCAACAAGCGTCACCCTGACGCTCGACGAGAAGATCCAATTCATTGCGGAGCGCGAATTGGCTTCGGCCATTGCCAAGACGCATGCTCTCGCAGGCACCATTATCGTGATGAACCCGAATAACGGAGAGATTCTGGCGCTGACCAATTGGCCGAAATTCAATCCGAGCAAAGCCGGCGATGCTCCGAAAGAATCATGGACCAATCGCGCCGTCAGCGACGTCTATGAGCCGGGATCGATTTTCAAGCTGATTACTCTCTCCGCGGCCTTTGATCAGGGGATTACACGGCCGGAGGAAGTATTTGATTGCCAAAACGGCGCCGTGACCGTCTCAGGCCATCGCATCCGGGATCATAAGCCGTTCGGTATGCTCAGTGTCGCGGAAATTCTGGCGAAATCCAGCAACGTTGGCACGATCGAAATTGCGCTGCGTCTGGAAGGGCCAAAATTCTACGATTATGTGCGCGCCTTTGGTTTCGGCTCGATGACTGGCGTGGATATGCCTTATGAGAGCCGTGGCAGGCTGGAAGGGCTCAAGGACATGAAACCTCTGGCGGTCGCCTCGATCTCGATCGGCCAGGAAATCGGCGTAACGCCGATCCAATTCATCACCGCGGTTTCCGCCATTGCCAACGGTGGAATCCTCTACAAACCGCATGTGATTGCCGAACTGCGCCGTGGTGACCGCGTGCTGCCCGCCGATGGACCGCTCGCTCCTGAGCATCCGAAGCGCGTGATTCGACCGGAGACTGCGGCAACCCTTCGCAGGCTTATGGAAGGAGTGATACTGAATGGAACGGGAACGCCAGCGCATCTCGACGGTTGGACTGCAGCCGGAAAAACAGGTACCGCGCAGAAAATTGATCCCGAGACTGGGCGCTACTCGCCCACCAACTACATTGCATCCTTTACCGGTCTTGCGCCGATCAACAATCCAGCGGTGACGATTCTTATATCGCTTGATTCTCCTGTTGGCCTGCATGAAGGCGGAGAAGTGGCAGCCCCGGTTTTCAAACGAGTTGCCGAACAGGTCTTACCGTATCTCGATGTGCCGCAGGATGTTCCGCTGAATCCAAAACTAATTCAGGCTGCTTACAGAAAACAGCCGAGCGAGGATACGAGTTCGCTCGAGGATTCCGCGACGATGGATTTCTCGGGACAGCCCGACGCGACGCCCGCAGCATCCCAAAAGACAACCGTAGGTGGCGGAAGCCGCCCCGCTTCCCAGCCGCCGATAACGGTAGCCGTGGAACAAGGGGGCGACATTGCCGTGCCCGACTTGAGCGGCAAGACCATGCGCGAGGTAACGGAGATGTGCCTCAGACTTGGTTTCGAGCCTGTTCTGGTTGGAAGCAATCTTGCAACAGAGCAATCACCAGCCGCGGGATCCAAGGTGAAGCACGGCGCGAGAATCACCGTGCAGTTCGGGACACCGGTTCAGAAGAAAACGCCGCTTCGCACGGGAAACAGGAATTAGGATGAATATCGGATTGAGCCAACTAGACGAGGAAACACGGAACTCACAAACGAACCACGCCGATGACGGCCGCGAAGCCTCATCGCCGGACCGTATTGCCCATCGAAATCTGAAACTACGCGATTTGCTACTAGGGACGGAAGCGAGTGTTTCCGCCGCTGTGGGCGATCGGGAGATTCGGCAAGTGGCCTGCGATTCGCGCAAAGTGCAGCCGCGCGCGCTCTTTTTTGCGCTGCATGGCGCGAAGTCCGATGGAAACTCCTTCATTCGCGATGCTGTTGCGCGTGGTGCGGTCGCGATTGTCAGTGAGGATCCTGCCCCTGCGGCTATTCCATCGAGTGTGACGTGGATTCGAGTAGGCGAGGCGCGGAAGGCACTTGCGATAACCGCGGCGAACTTTTTTGGCCATCCGGCGGACGCTTTGCAACTGGTGGCGGTCACTGGCACCAATGGAAAAACGACAACCACCTCGCTCGTTGACGCGATCGTGAAGGCTTCGGGCGCAAAGACGGGACTTTTTGGAACGATTGCCTATCACACGCCGCTCGGCGACTATCCTGCGCCAAACACCACACCGGAATCAGTTGACCTGCAGGGATTTCTCGCCGAGATTCGCGATGCGGGCGGAAAGTTCGGCGTTCTCGAAGCCAGTTCTCATTCGCTCTCCATGGACCGCTTGTGGGGTTGCCATTTTGCCTCCGCTGTTTTCACCAATCTGACGCGCGAGCACATGGACTATCACAAAACGTTCGAGGATTATTTCGCTGCCAAGAAAAGACTTTTCGACGGCACCGGAGCAGGTGCGCCGGAAGTTGCGGTGCTCAACACGGATGATCCCTATGGAAAGCGGTTGTATGGGTTAGCGAAGAAAACCTTGTCGTATGGCCTCGAATCCGATGCCGATATCACTACAAAGAAATTTCAGCTGACCTTCAACGGCTTGGCCTTCACTGCGCAAACTCCTAATGGAAAACTGCAGGTTGCGTCGCCACTTGTTGGACGCATCAACGTTTACAACATTCTCGCAGCCATTGGAGCGGCGCAAGCGTTGGGACTCTCCAACGAAGTCATTGAGGCCGGGATTCGCAATCTCCAAAATGTTTCCGGACGTTTTCAGCGCATAGACATGGGGCAACCGTTCTTTGTTGTCGTGGACTACGCGCACACCGATGACGCGCTAGAGAATCTGATTCGCACCGCGAGAGAACTCAATCCCAAGGGCCGCATCATTACGCTTTTCGGATGCGGCGGCGGAAAAGACCGCACGAAGCGGCCGGTCATGGGCGAAGTCACAGGCCGTCTAAGCGACTTGACGATTCTTTCCAGCGACAATCCGAAGCACGAAGACCCTCTGAAAATCATCAGCGACGTCATCGTGGGCGTTCAAAAAACGGCCGGAAAATATCTCATCGAGCCGGACCGCGGAAAAGCCATCCGTCTCGCGATGGACGAAGCGCGCACGGGAGACATTGTTCTGCTGGCGGGCAAGGGACACGAGAATTATCAAATCCTCGCGGATCGCACCCTGGAATTCGACGATCGCGACCAGGCGCGCCAGGCACTGCGCGAGCGAGGATACGAAGTGGCGCAAACGAAAAAGGCCGATGGCGAGCCGGAAAATGGCTCAGGGTTTGGCACGTAGCGCGCTTGACTAGATGTTGTAGCGAGGGCGCGCGAGCCAGCAGTTAACTCGCGAAAGGAGGAGCCCTCAACACGGTGAAAACAAACCGATGCACGGGGTATCTGCGTAAAGCAAACCTCTTGAGGCACTTATGCGGTGGACGATTGCACAAGTGGCTGGCGCTTTGGGTGTTAGGCCGGGAGCGGGACTCGACCCCATGGCCCGGATGGCCAGCGTCTCGATTGATTCTCGCACGGTACGTGCGGGAGAACTGTTCATTGCCATCCACGGACCGCGTCATGATGGACACGATTACGTGGCGAGCGCACTGGGGCGTGGCGCCGTTGCGGCGGTGGTGGACGAAGCGCACGCTGCCCGCTACGGCGAGGCGATCCGCAACCGCTCCGTCGTCGTTGCGGACACTTTCGAGGCGCTCAAGCAGCTTGCCCGCGCCGTACGCGAAGCATGGGGCGGTAAAATTGCCGGGGTCACGGGCTCCGTGGGAAAGACCACCACGAAAGAGATCCTGGCGGCACTGCTGGGCGCGAAGCTCCGGGTTCTGAAATCTGAAGGAAATTTTAATAACGAGTACGGACTGCCACTGACGCTGTTTCGTTTGGAAGAGACGCACCAGGCGGCGGTGCTCGAGATGGGCATGTCGCGGCGCGGGGAGTTGGCGCGGCTCGCGGCGATTGCCCGGCCTGACGTCGGCATTGTTACGCGCGTTGCGCCCGCGCACTTGGAATTTTTTTCGTCGGTCGATGAGATCGCGCTGGCGAAGCGCGAATTGATTGAGGGGTTGAATGGGCGCGAGTCCACCGCAGTGTTGAATGCAGATGACCCGCGCGTTGCGGCGTTTGGTGCGTTCGCCCCAGGGCGCGTAGTGACTTACGGCATCGACGCTCCAGCATTTTTTTCGGCCGCGGCGATTGAAGATCGCGGTGCGCTGGGCTCAGCGTTTGATTACCTCAGTCCCGAAGGGCGTGTGCGGCTGGAACTTCCCGTGCCGGGGCGCCATGCCATTTACAACGCGCTGGCTGCTCTGGCAGCCGCGAGTGTCTGGAATATCGGGGCGGCGGAGGCGCAAAGCGTTTTCCGGACGCTGCGTGTACCTGCGATGCGTGGAGAATTGCTGCAATTTTCGAACGGAGCGGCGCTGATCAACGACAGCTACAACTCGAGCCCGGCCGCACTGCACGCCATGGTCTCTGTTCTGGCGGCCACGCCCAATTTTAAACGGCGGATTTTGGCTGCGGGTGAGATGAGGGAATTAGGTGTGGCGTCAGCTGCGTTACATCACGAAGCGGGTATGTTCGCAGCAAAAACAGGCAAGGTGGATTGGATCGTTGGCGTGGATGGAGATGCGAAACAGATTGTAGAAGGCGCGGTATCTGCCGGGTTTCCGCGGGCACATACGAAGTTCTTCTCGTCTTCCGAGGAAGCGTCGAACTTTTTGGAAGAGCTCATTTCGCCGGGTGATGTTTTGCTGGTGAAAGGCTCGCGCGGGGTGAAGATGGAACGCATCGTCGAGGCGCTGATCGCGCGCTACGCGGCTCCAGGCGAAATGCCGATGCCGGGGGTAAAGCACTGAGATGCTTTACTACCTCCTTTACCATGTCCTGCAACGCTACTTCAGCCCGCTGAATGTTTTCCGCTACATCACGGTTCGAACGGTTTACGCCAGCTTGACCGCGATGTTTCTCACGCTGGTCTTTGGTCCGTCGCTGATTCGGCGCTTGCGCGAGCTGCAGATCGGGCAGTACATCCGCGAAGAAGGACCGCAACAGCATCAGAAGAAAGCGGGCACGCCGACCATGGGCGGAGTGCTCATCGTTCTATCAACCGCCGTGCCCACGCTGCTCTGGGCCGATCTATCCAATCCCTTTATCTTGCTCGCCCTCTTCGCGTTGATTGGGTTTGCCATCATCGGCTTCATTGACGATTACGCAAAAGTTTCCAAGCAGAGGAACCTGGGGCTGACCGCCAAGAAGAAGATTTATTTTCAGGTGCTGGTCAGCCTGGTCGTCGGGATTTCGCTGCTTGTGCTCGTCACTCACTATGCGTACTCCACGCAATTGATGATTCCGTTCCTGAAACGGCTGCATCCCGATCTGGTCTTTCATTCGCTGATTAATTCGACGCGCCTGTGGCCTCTGGCGTTTTTGCCGTTCCTTGTTTTTGTTTGCCTGGTGATCGTGGGATCCTCGAATGCCGTGAATCTGACCGATGGACTGGATGGCTTGGCCATCGGCTGCACGGTCATCGCCGCGGGTGCTCTCACGGTTCTGACGTACGTCAGCAGCAACTCCCGCTGGGCGACCTATCTCGAGATTCAGTACATTCCACGCGTCGGAGAGCTGACTATTTTTTGCGGCGCGCTCGTAGGCGCTGCGCTCGGCTTTCTTTGGTACAACGCGCATCCCGCCGAAATCTTCATGGGGGATGTGGGTTCGCTTTCGCTCGGCGGAACGTTGGGAACCATAGCTGTCATCATCAAGCAGGAAATTCTCCTGTTTTTTGTCGGCGGGATTTTCGTTATTGAGGCGCTTTCCGTCATTTTGCAGGTCGGCTCGTTCAAGCTGCGAGGCAAGCGCATTTTTCGCATGGCGCCCATTCATCATCATTTCGAATTGCTGGGCTGGAGCGAATCGAAAGTCATCGTGAGATTTTGGATTGCAGCCCTGGTTTTCGCGTTGTTTGCTCTGACGACGCTGAAATTGAGGTAGCAAGAACGAGGCAGGGAGAACTTGGAGCCAGTCAGGCTTGGAAAAGAACGATGCCGGGTGGATTCGAATTGCGAGGGAAGCGCGTGCTGGTCGTTGGACTGGCGCGGACGGGCATTGCCACCGCGCTATTTTGCGCCGCGCGCGGAGCGCGTGTGACCGCGACGGATTCCCGCAGCGAAAACGAGATTGGCGAAGCGATTGGCAAGCTGAAAATAGCGGGGACATCGCTCGAACTCGGCGGTCACCACGAGAGAACTTTTCTCGATCAGGATTTGATCGTTCCCAGCCCTGGCGTTCCTGCCGATGCACCGCACTTGCAGACGGCGCGCGCCAAAGGCGTGACCATCTGGAGCGAGATTGAACTGGCGTATCGCTTCATGAAAGGGCGCCTGATCGGCATTACCGGGTCGAACGGCAAGACGACAACAACCTCGCTGGCTGAGCACATTTTGAAGACCGCGGGGATGCCGACAATTCTCGCGGGCAACATTGGCACCCCGCTCATCAGTTGTGTGGATGCAATGAAAGACGAAACCTGGACGGTGGTCGAGCTGAGCAGCTTTCAACTGGAGCTCATCGAAACGTTCCGCCCGAACATCGGCGTGTTTCTGAATTTGACGCCCGACCATCTCGACCGCCATCACACGATGCAGGCATATGGCGCCGCGAAAGCGCGCCTGTTCGAAAATCAAGTCGGCGATGATGCTGCCGTGCTGAATGCAGACGACAATGCGGCAACCACCTACGCTCCCTCGCTGCCGCGGGTTTATTGGTTCAGCCGTAAACACCGCCTCGCGCAGGGAGCTTACGTCCGAGGAGAAGAAATTGTTTTTCGGCATGACGGGACCGAGGAAATGATTCTTAAACTCGAAGACATTCCGTTGGCCGGCGCGCACAACGCAGAAAATGTTCTGGCAGCGGTCGCGGCGGCCCGCATCGCCGGCGCACCGCCAAAAGCAATTGCCAATGGAGTGCACTCCTTCGCGGGCGTCGAACATCGCCTAGAATTCGTCGCGGAAATCTCCGGTGTGCGCTACTACAACGATTCGAAAGCGACGAACGTGGATGCGACGCGCAAGGCTCTCGACGCGTTTCCCGGCCGCATACTGATCATCCTCGGCGGAAAAGATAAAGGAAGCGACTACACCGTTCTGCAAAAGCCTCTGCGCGAGAAAGCGATTCTGGCGCTATTGATTGGCGCGGCCTCCGAAAAAATCGAAGCGCAAATTTCCGGAAGCGTTGCATTGGAACGCGCCGAAACGCTTGCGCATGCCGTGGAACTGGCCTCCCATGCGGCCCAACCCGGTGACGTGGTCCTTCTCGCGCCTGCTTGCGCCAGCTTCGATCAGTTTCAAAACTATGAGCACCGCGGCCGCGTGTTCAAAGATTTAGTCCGCCAGCTTGAAAAACAAGCTGCCGGAGCCACTTCCGGGAAAAGGTGAGCGAACGTGCCAAGACGTTTCGAAATTGACAAATGGCTTTTTGGTGTAACAGTCGCGCTCTGCCTCATAGGTGCGGTGATGATTTTCAGCGCATCCGCGGTCACCGCAGAGAAGGAATACACGCACTCCTATTATTTTCTGATTCGTCAGGCAGCCTGGCTCGTCCTTGGACTCCTTGGAATGTTCGGGCTGATGCGCACGGACTACCGCCGCTTGCGAGAGCCCGCTGTCGTGTACACGACCGTCTGCGTCATCTTGCTCCTGCTCGTCGGAACATTTTTTCTCGACAAATCACACGCCACCCATCGCTGGATTCGCTTCGGACCGCTGGGAATTCAGCCATCGGAATTAGCCAAGCTCGCAGTGATTTTGTATCTTGCGTGGTTCCTCGACCAAAAGCGCCGCGCCAAGACTGGACTGGAGTTCTGCAAGCAGGATTTTCTCCAAACCATTCTCCCCGCCGGGGGGCCCGTACTGATTTGTGTGTTCTTAATCCTCCTACAACCGGACCTCGGCACCGCCGTGGATATTGTCTTGGTGGCCACCGCGATTCTTCTCACGGCCGGCCTTTCTTGGAAATGGATCGCCTCAGGCGCGGCCGTTGCCCTCCCGGCATTCATCCTCTCGATTATTCTCGTTCCCTATCGCATGGCCCGGATTATGTCTTTTCTAGATCCCGGCTCTGACCCTCAGGGCACGGGGTTTCAGCTGACGCAGTCGCTCATCGCCGTGGGCTCGGGCGGTTTCACCGGCGTCGGCCTCATGGAGAGCAAACAAAAGCTTTTCTACCTCCCCGAAGCGCACACAGATTTCATATACGCGGTAATTTGCGAAGAACTCGGCTACATCGGCGCGATGCTGGTCATTGCATTGTTCCTGGTCTACGGTTGGCGTGGTCTGCGAGCCGCGTTTAATGCCCAGGATGGTTTCGGCCGCCTGCTGGCGTTGGGCGTCACGGCTCTGGTTCTCAGCCAGGCTCTAATCAATTTTGCGGTGGTTCTCGGAATGGTGCCTACAAAAGGCATCCCGCTCCCGTTCGTAAGTTACGGGGGCTCCAGCCTCATGGTCATGCTCCTGGCGACAGGAGTCCTGCTGAACATCAGCCAGCAGGCCACAGAAACATGACGCGGCGCAGGAATGGTCTTCGTACGGGCGCGGCATGCCGCGCCGCTACACTCGGGCGTAAGCCATGAAGCTCTTAATCGCCGGCGGCGGCACGGGCGGCCATGTCATTCCCGCCATAGCCATCGCCAAGGAATGGCTCTCACGCGGCAAGGAAAGAGAAACTGTGCTGGTAGGAACAGAACGCGGACTGGAAATGAAGCTGGTGCCCCAAGCCGGTCTCCCGCTGGAAACGTTGCGGGTCGCCGGCCTCAAAGGCAAAGGCGGCGCCACGCTGGTCAAAAATCTCTCGATGCTTGCCCCGGCAATGCTCGACGCACGCCGCGTCCTCCGCAAACACAAGCCAGTCGCCGCCTTTGGGGTGGGAGGCTATGCCGCCGGCCCCATGATGCTCGCAACCTGGTTCAGCGGCATTCCCAATGTAATCTTCGAACCAAACGCCGAACCCGGCCTGACGAACAAGCTCCTCGCCAAACTCTCCGAGCGCATCGCCACCGGCTATGAAATTTCTGCACACGCCTGGGGAAAAAAGGCCGTAGTAACGGGCTGCCCAGTTCGTCCGGAATTCTTTTCCATCACGCCGCGAAAACTCGATAAGCCCTTCCGCCTGCTAATTACCGGCGGCAGCCAGGGAGCTCTGCCCATCAATCGCACCTTCGTGGACTCGATGGATCTCCTCGCCCTCCGCAAAGCCGATCTTTCCATCGTTCACCAAACTGGCGAGCGCGACTATAATGCTGTCCGCACCGCCTACGCGCGCCGCGAAATCAACGCCGAGGTCATCCCCTTCCTCACCAACATGGCGGAACGTTTTGCCTGGGCCGACGTAATCGTTTGCCGGGCAGGAGCCATCACCGCGGCGGAAATCGCAGCCGCCGGCCGTGCCGCCATTTTCATTCCTTTCGGTGCCGCCACCGACAGCCACCAGTTGCGCAATGCGCAGGAAATGCAACGCGCCGGAGCAGGCCGCCTGATTTCTGAGAAAGAGCTAACCGCGGAGCGCCTCACTACCGAAATCTTCTCCTTGCTGGACCATCCAGAGCAGATTGAAGAACAGTCTGCCGCAGCCCGAGCCTTGGCCCGTCCAGGCGCCGCGCGCGAAATCGTCAACCTGATTGAAGAGGCCGCCAACGTGCTCACAAATCGCGAGAGGGCAATATCATGATGGTCTCTTTCCGAAATTTTCAGCGCATTCACCTGGTCGGTATCGGCGGCATCGGCATGAGCGGCATTGCCGAAGTGCTTCTCACCCTTGGCTATTCCGTCTCCGGCTCCGACACCAAGCCTTCGAACATTACCGAGCGCCTGCAAAACCTCGGCGCCACCATCCACGAAGGCCACAAAGCCATCCACGTGGAAGGCGCGCATGTTGTCGTAACCTCTTCGGCCATCCGCCAGGACAATCCCGAAGTCGTCGAAGCCCACAAACGAAAAATTCCCGTAATCCCACGCGCGGAGATGCTCGCCGAGCTCATGCGTCTCAAATACGGCATCGCCGTAGCCGGCGCGCATGGCAAAACCACCACCACCTCGATGGTCGCTTCCATTCTCAACGCCGCGCATCTCGACCCCACGTTCGTAATCGGCGGCCGTGTCAATCAAGCCGGAACAACCGCCCGCCTGGGCAAAGGCGAATACTTTGTTGTCGAAGCCGACGAAAGCGACCGTAGCTTCCTTATGCTCGCCCCCGTCGTCGCCGTCGTTACCACCATCGATCGCGAGCACCTCGATCAATACTCTTCACTCGAGGACATACAAGGCGCCTTCGTCCAGTTTGTGAACCGCGTCCCATTCTACGGTGCCGCCATCCTCTGCCTCGACGAACCCAACGTCCAGGCCATTCTTCCCGGCGTGAAGCGCCCCGTCATTACGTATGGCACCTCCAGCCAGGCTGACCTCGTCATCAGCGACATTCAACTGGAAGGCCTCGGCAGCGATTTCCGGCTCACCTTCAAAGGCGAAGACCTGGGCATGTTCCACTTGATGCATCCGCCGGGAATCCACAACGTGCGCAACGCCGCCGCCGCTGCTGCCGTCGCTCTCTATCTCAATGTTCCGTCTGATCTCATCCGCGAAGGCCTCGCGAAATTCACTGGCGTCGGCCGCCGTTTCGACATCAAGGGCGTGGTGAACGACGTCACCGTCATCGACGACTACGGTCATCACCCGGTCGAAATTCGCGCCACCCTCGAAGCCGCGCGTGGCTGCAAGTTCAACCGGCTCCTGGTCCTCTTTCAGCCGCACCGTTTCACCCGCACGCAGGACCTCTGGGACGAATTCTCCCGCGCCTTCAATCAGGCCGACATCTTGGTGCTCATGGACATTTACGCCGCAAGCGAAGCCACCATTCCCGGAATCACCAGCGAAGCCCTCGCCGGCGCCATTCGCGAAGCTGGTCACAAGAATGTCCATTACTTTCGCTCCATGCAGGCTGGCATCGAGTTCCTGCTAAAAGAAGCTCGTCCAGGCGACGCGGTGATGACTATTGGCGCTGGCAATGTCAGTCGCGCCAGCAATGAATTAATGCTCCTTCTCGGAACGGAATATCCGACGCATCATGCGCCGAACCATCATGCGAATTGAGGATTCCAAAGTCGTCGGAGCACTGCAGGAGTTGGGAATCCAGCTCAGGCCCGGCACGCGTCTGTCTGAGCTCACCTCACTCGGCATTGGCGGCACCACAGATCGGCTCCTTATTAAGAATCACGAAGCGATCCCCGATCTGCTGAATCTTCTCGACTCCCAAGGCATTCCTCATAAATTCTTGGGTGGCGGTTCCAACCTCCTTGTCGGAGATGGCGAACTCCCCTGGGTCGTACTTCAACTCGTTTCTTCACAGCCGGACATCGTCCTCGAAGGTAATTTTGCCAAGGTAGATGCCGCCGCCGACCTAGGCCGCACCGTCACTTACTGCGCAAAGAACGACCTCGGCGGCATGGAAGGTCTCATTGGCGTCCCCGGCACCGTCGGCGGCGCCCTGCGCATGAACGCCGGTGCCTACGGCATGCAAATCGGCACATACGTCCGCGAGGTCAAGCTCTACCGCTCCGCCGCCCGCAAAATCGAAACCCTCCGCGGCGATCAAATTTCTTTCGAATACCGGCACACATCTTTTGCGCCTGATGATATGATGCTGGCAGTGAAGCTGGAACTACCCTCCAAACCGTACCCTGAAATTTTAAAAGGAATTCGCATCTGCAACGAAAAGCGCCGCGCCAGCCAGCCGCTCGGGCAAAAAAGCGCGGGTTGCATCTTCAAAAATCCTCCAGGCGCTTCCTCCGGACGCATGATTGATGAGCTGGGCCTTAAAGGCCTCAACGTCGGCGACGCGCGCGTCAGCGATCGCCACGCCAATTTTTTTGTAAACGCCGGCAAAGCCAGCGCGAAAGACATGCTCGCGCTGATTTCCGCTGTTCGCCAGCGCGTGGAAAAATCTTTCGGCTTGATTCTCGAGTTCGAGGTCGTGTTGTGGAACGCGTAAAAGCCATGCAGCGGGGCCAGGCTGCCGCGGCCGCAGCCGAGTCCTATCGTCCGGAACTGCTCGCCGACGAAGAGCCGCGCTATCTCCGCCGCCAGAAGCCGCTCGAAATTCGCCGCCGAAAATTCGGTGGCAAAACGTGGCAGTTCTATCGCCGCGTCCTTGTGTGGACCGTCTTTGCCGCTGCCTGTGTCACCTTGGTCATCGTCGCTGGCCGCTTCTTGCTTTATTCACCGCAAGTTCTGCTCATCAAATTCGATCAAATCGAGCTTCTCGGCAATCACATCGTTAGCCGTGAAGCCGTTCTTCAACCGTTCGCGCACGACACCAACCGCAGCGTACTCCGCATCCCGCTCGATGATCGCCGCACCGAGCTCGAACAGCTTCCCTGGGTTGAATCCGCAAGCGTGCAGCGCATTCTGCCCAATCACATTCGCGTTGAACTCACCGAACGCACTCCAATCGCCTTTTTGCGCAATGGAACCGACCTCGCCCTCATTGATGCCCACGGCGTGATTCTCGATCGGCCCGATGGCGAAGATCTGCATTTCCCCATCGTCACCGGCCTGCCCGAAGGCATGCCCCGCGAAGAACGCGAAAAACGTATACAGGTTTACCTGCAATTTCTGCAAGACGCCGATGCGGTTCGCCCTGATTCCCAGGATCGTGTCAGCGAAGTAGATCTCGCTAATGAGAAAGACCTGCGCGTGGTGATGACCGGAGTGGCCAGCGGCAACGACGCGCAAGCCATAAGCATTCATTTCGGCTCCAGCGACTTCATGGGCAAGTACCGCATGGTGGTCGAAAATTTCGCGCAGTGGCAGGCCAACTACGGCCACGTGCAATCCGTGGACTTGCGCTATTCGCGGCAGGTCATTGTAAATCCGGATAGCGGCACAAGCTCAGCGAAACTGTCGAAGTAGAAGTTCAACGCGGAAGTAGAAGTGACGAAGAAGTAGAAGTTGAAAAAGTAGACGTTGAAATTAGAAGTAAAAAATCTGGGGAACCTCGGCGGGGGCGGCGGCTTGGCAAAAAAAGATCGTTACATCATTGGGCTGGACGTCGGCAGCACGAAAACATCCGCGCTGATCGCGGAAGTCGACGAAGAACAAATCAAATTCCTGGCGCTGGGCGCGGCCGAATCCAAGGGCTTACGCAAAGGCCTCATCGTCAATCTCGATTCCACGGTCAGCTCGATTCGCCGTGCCGTCGAAGAAGCCGAAAGCGTGGCCAACGTGCCCGTTGAGTCCGCATGGATTGGCGTGGCAGGCAGCCACGTCCGCGGCGTCAACAGCCGCGGCGGCATCACTCTTGGCAATCGCGCCCGTGATATCGAGCGGGATGACGTGCGCCGTGCCATCGACGCGGCCCGCAACATTACGCTTCCCGAAGACCGCGAAGTTCTCCACGTGCTCCCCCATGAATTCATGGTGGATGCACAGGACGGAATTCGCGACGCCATCGGCATGGTCGGCCAGCGCCTCGAGGCCAACGTCCATCTCGTCACTTCGTCTATCGCGGCTACTCAAAATCTCGTCACCGCCGCGAATCGTGCTGGCATTTTGGTCAACGACACGGTCCTCGAACCGCTCGCCTCCGCCGAAGCCTGCCTCACGCAAGACGAACGCGAACTAGGTTGCTGCCTCCTCGATATCGGCGGTGGCACAACAGAATTAATCGTTTATGGCGCCGGTGTAGTCCGCCACACCGGCGCAGTCCCCGTGGGCGGTGACCACTTCACCAACGATCTCGCCGTTGGACTGCGCACGCCCATTCCCGAAGCCGAAAAAATCAAGCGCCGTCACGGCTGCGCGTCCGCCTCCTTGCTTCACGAAGACGCTTCCATCGAAATCGCCAGCGTCGGTGACCGTCCTCCGCGCACGATTTTCGCCCGCATGCTCACCGACATCATCGAACCGCGCGCCATGGAGCTCCTCTCGTTAATCCGTGATGATCTGCGGCGCGCCGGCCTCGACACCCAAATCCCCGCTGGCTTCATCCTTGCCGGAGGCGGAGCGCGCCTCAACGGCTTGATCGATCTAGCCGAGCAGTCCTTCCATCTCCCGGTCCGTATCGCGGAACCAAAGGGCTTGGCTGATCTACCCGAACAGGTAGCCCAGCCGGAATACGCAACGGTCGTCGGTTTGGTGATGTACGGAGCGAAATCGCGGCGCACCACGCAGCAGCGCTCCGGAAATTTTGTTTCCAAATTGAAGTCCATGTTCGCCGGTGCCTCGTGACCCTGCCCGAGCGCAACGCTGCAAACGTGGAGAAGGCTGAGGGACGCATGACCACGAAAGACGCAGGAATACGCATGAGCTTCAGCGAAGAGCTGCAGCCCGCGAAAATCAAAGTAATCGGAGTCGGCGGCGGCGGATGCAATGCCGTCAACCGCATGATCCGCGCCAAGGTAGAAGGCGTCGAGTTCATCACCGCCAACACCGACCTGCAAGCGCTTAAGCTGTCTCAGGCGCCAACAAAATTGCAGCTCGGCGCGAAACTCACCAAGGGACTCGGCGCCGGCGCCAATCCCGAAGTCGGCCGCAAAGCGGCTCTCGAAGACACCGAGAAAATCATCGAAGCCCTCGAAGGCTCCGACATGATTTTCATCACCTCCGGCCTCGGCGGAGGCACCGGCAGCGGCGCTGCGCCCGTGGTAGCTTCGCTCGCCAGCGAACTCGGCGCTCTAAGCGTCGCCGTCGTCACGAAACCTTTTGCATTCGAAGGCAAGCGCCGTATGCTGCAAGCCGAACAAGCCCTCCAGGAGCTCATCGGCGCGGTAGACACGGTCATCGTGATTCCAAACGAGCGTCTGATGGATACCGTTGAACGTGGCACCAGCTTCTTCGACGCCTTCCGCATCGCCGACGACATTCTCCGCCAGGCGGTTCAAGGCATCTCCGACATCATCACCGTCCCCGGCATCATCAACCGTGACTTCGCTGACGTAAAAGCCATCATGCACGGCCAGGGCTACGCGGTGATGGGCACCGCCATCGCCACCGGCACAAATCGCGCCATTGATGCCGCCAACCGCGCCATTTCGAGCCCCTTGCTCGAGGACAACTCCATCCAGGGTGCCCAGGGCATCCTTATCAACATTTCCGGCAGCTCCAGCCTCACGCTCCATGAAGTCCATGAGGCCTCCTCGGTCATCCAAAAAGCCGCTCACGAAAATGCCAACATCATCTTTGGCGCGGTAATGGACGACTCCATGAAAGACGCCGTAAAAATCACGGTGATCGCAGCAGGCTTCAAGGATGCCAACAAAAAGAACGCCGTCCAGAAGCCGTCCTTCCTGCCAAAAACCTGGAAAGCCGGCCGCGAAGTAGAAGCTCCCGTCCCGCAGCAACAAACGCTGCCAACCGTAAACGTAGTCCATCAAGTGGCCCAAAACATCCGCGAAGCAGCTCACGAAGTCCCCGTGGACGACCTCGACGTCCCCACGTTCCTCCGCCGCCAAGCCCAAAAGGCCTGATCAGTCCTCACCGCCACTGTAGGGAGGGCGGGGCTTGCCTCGCCCTCTTTTTTTCCCAGGGCATCAATCTGATCCGCAGGAGAAATCCTTTGCCCCGCAAGTCTGTCTCCCTCCGAACCACCGGCTCCGCAGTACATCTACTTGTACTTGGGTCCCACGGCAAGGCCTAAATCCTTTAGATGCAACACTTATAAAAATGCAGGGCCCCCTATTTGACAGATATAAACTGATTTCATCGCACTTGCAGGACCACGATACATCGAACGTTTGTTTGGAAGAGGCGAGGTTCGTCTGAAATTCGTAGCCCCTAACGCCGTTTCATTCCCAGTCCGCGAGCACACCAGCCATCTTCCAAACCTCTTCCTCAAACTTCTCAAGGTCCTCCGCGGGCCGCGCCACAACCGAACTCAATCCAGCGTGATACTCCCGCGCCCTTGTTTTCTTCACTGCTTCCCAAATATTGTCCGCCTGGAGCCCGCTCCCCGGCAAAACAATCAACCGTTCGCCCGCCGCCTTAACCAAATCTCCTAGCACCGCCCATGCCTCAGGCGCTGTTGGCTTTCCGCCGGAAGTAAGCAATCTCGTAGCTCCAGACTCGATAACATCCTCCAGGGCTCCGAACAAATCCTCGCATTCATCGAACGCCCGGTGAAACGTAACCGGCAGCGGTTTCGCGCGTTCAATTAAATCCCGCGAACGCTCGATATCCACTTTCTGGTCAGCTTTCAACATCCCCAAAACAATCCCATCCATTCCAGCTTGCTTGGCAATGTCCACATCCCGCCGCATGGCCTCAAACTCCGCCTCCGAATAAAAGAAATCTCCCGCGCGCGGCCGATTCATCGCATAAATCGGTATCGTTACGCATTCTCGTACCGCCCGCATCAACTTGGCGCTCGGCGTAGTCCCTCCAACCCGCGCGCCGCTGCAAAGCTCAATGCGGTCCGCGCCTCCACGCTCCGCCGCCACAGCGGCCGCAACGCTTTCCACGCTGATTTCCAGAATGTATCGGCTCGGCACGCTTAAAGCCCCGCCACGTGCCGCACATGCTTCAAGCTGCCGTTTGACCAGTTCCAAAACATGCCGGCAATCGAAGCCGCATTCCAACCCCACATAAAAACCCGCATCTCTCGTGCGCTATAGGGACGATTCCTCCACAGCAGAATCGCATCCACCAAAAACCATAAAACTCCCAGGCCCAGAAATCCGGCAATAACCGGATCTCCAAAGAAAAAATAGACGACCCCAATCTCCACGCTCAAAATCCCCGCGATCAAGAACTTCGAAGACACCGCTCCAATCAGAGTCGCCGTAGTTCGCCGCCCGCTCAATCTGTCCGGCTCAATATCCATCAATTCTCCGAAAATATGCGAGTGCATCGCAAACAGCGCTCCAAACAAAAAAGTCTGCCACGGCAGTTGCGGCATCCCGTTCAACCAACTGCTCAAAACGAAAATCAACAAATAACTCGCCTGAATCAAAACGTCAAAAGGCGGATGGCTCTTCCATCCAAAACGTGGCGCATTATAGACTCCGACGGCCAGCAACAAAGCCGCAAGCCAAAGCAAGACCCGCGGTCCCACAAGCACGTAGAAAACCGACAAAAACGGAATCTGAACCGCTGCAATTTTCCACGGCAAAGCCGCAAGCTGTTCCGCCGCCCCAAGCGATCCGAACAAAAAGGTCCCCTTGCGAGGGTTCCTCCGGTCCGCGTCTGCGTCTACAATGTCGTTTACGCCATACAAAAGAAATCCCAGCGGAAAAAGCACATAGAACAGGCCCAGCCAAAGCGCCCGCGAATGCGCAAAATCCGCATGTCCAAGCGGCATCAAATAAAACAACGCCGTCGTGCTCCACAGTCCAGGCCGCGAGACCTGTACCAGAAAAATCAATTCCGACGCCCGCGCGCCCTGGGCAGTCGCGGTTGGGGGTTTGCTTGCCACTAACCACTCTTCACTCGCCACTTCTCCGTCCCCTGATGCCGATCTCGCTTTTCACTCTAACCCACCACGCCTTTTCATTCGCCTCAGCAGTTGCCCTCTGCCACGCTTGTGATACCCTCTTGCCGCTGAACGTTCGGTCTCTTGTTTTCTCGGATACCGAGCCGGTATTTCGTTCCAAGGAGATCTCTTATGAAACTCCACACTAAAAGCTTGGCGCTCGTCGCCGTAGTTCTTGGCGCAACTCTGGCAGCCTGCCAGGAACCTTATCATCAGAAGGAAGAGCAGTATTACCTCATCGCCGCCAATGTCAATTTGCCCTACTGGCAGGAGGCCGAAGCCGGCCTGCGCGACGCCGCCACGGGCATGGGCGTCAAGGCGGAAATGGACGGCCCCGCCACCTACTCTCCCCAGGAAGAACTGGACTCTTTTCAAAAGGCGGTTGCTTTGCATCCCGCGGGAATTCTCGTCTCCGTTGCCAACCAGGCGATGCTGAAGCCCGCCATTGATGCTGCGGTTCTCCAAGGAATTCCCGTTATCTGCATAGATGCCGACGCCCCTGATTCTCACCGCATCATGTTCGTAGGCACCGACAATTTTCGCGCCGGTCAGGAAAGCGCCAAGCGCATGGCAGACCTTCTCAAAGGCCAGGGCCAGATCGTCATCATCACCGTTCCCGGACAGCCTAACCTGGACGAACGCGTACGCGGCGTCACTGAATCTCTCAAGAAGTACCCCGCCATGAAAGTCATCCAGACCATCGACGACAAAGGAGATTCCCGCGTCGCTAACGATGGCATCTCCGCCCTCATCGCAAAAAAAGAAAAAGTTGACGGAGTTATCTGCCTAGAAGCCTCAGGCGGTTCTGGCGTTGCGGAAGCCTTGCATCGCACGGATATGACCGGAAAAATCGCTATAGTCTCTTTCGATAAAGATCCGGAAACGCTCGATTTCGTCGAAAAAGGTGCCATTACTGCAACCGTCGCGCAAAAGCCTTACCTCATGGCATATTACGGCTTGAAATTTGCTGACGACTTGCATCACAACGCCGTCCACGAATTCAAAGACTGGCGGACCGCCCCCGCGGGCCCCATGCCCTCCTGGGTCGATACCGGCACGGCAATCATAGACAAAAGCAATCTCGCAGCGTTTCGCGAAGCTCTCGCGGCTCATCCCAAACCTCTCTAGCGAATGGCCTGAATTGGCGGGGCAAACGCCCACTATCTAATAAAGCGACGGCGCGTCTACAAGGGATGCCTGTCCCCAATGAATTGAAAAGCATGAGAGGGCAGGCACCGGAGGGTAAGGTGATGCGCATCGCAAGCGTGGGCCATGCGGTATTTGCTGCGGTCTTGGTCGCCCTCGGAATCGTGTCCATTATGAATATCGATTTCGCAGGCGTTTGGCAGCCGGTACCCAAGGGCGTGCTCGCTCGCGAGGTGCTGACCTATCTCTGCGCCTTCGTGTCCCTTGCCACTGGCATAGGCCTGCTCTGGCAACGCACCTCCGCCCTCGCTTCCCGCGTGCTCCTCGCCTACCTCGCGCTTTGGTTGCTGGTGTTCAGGGTACGCGACATTTTCCGCGCTCCTGCCGCGCAGGATTCCTGGTCCGGCATTGGTGAAACCGCGGTCATGGTTGCGGCCGCTTGGGTACTCTATGCATGGTTCGCCGCTGACTGGGACAAGAAGCACCTGGGTTTCGCCATTGGCGACAAGGGCCTCCGTATCGCAAGAATCTTCTACGGCCTTGCCATGATCCCCTTCGGCATAGCCCATTTCTCCTATCTCAAAGAGACCGCCTCACTCGTCCCTCGCTGGCTCCCATGGCATCTGTTCTGGGCGTATTTCTTCGGCTGCACATTCATCGCGGCAGGTCTGGCTGTGCTCATCGGTGTGTTCGCACGGCTGGCAGCGGCGCTCTCCGCTTCGCAGCTGGGCATTTTCACCCTGCTGGTTTGGGTACCCATCGTGGCGGGAGGTACTAAGAATGCCTTCTTGATCAGCGAGACGGTCATCTCGTTCGCGCTCACGGCCGCCGCCTGGGTCGTAATGGATTCCTACCGCAGCATGTCTTGGTTCGCCGTGAACAAGCGCTAGACTGGCGCTATTGCTTGCATTGTTACGCGACTTAAGCGCCTTGACTCGTACCATCTCGCGCATTAGAATTCGTTTCTCAGCCGTTTCCTTCCTGGAAATTAATCTATGAGCCGACTCGCACGGATCTCTTTAGGGTTGGCCTTCACCATGGCCTTGCTGCCACCCTTTGTCTTTGCGCAGAAGCCTTCACCTCCTACGCCTCCTCCTTCAAATCCACAACCCACGTCGCCCAGTCAGCCCATCAATCCGGGCTCGCTAGGTTCGCAGCCCACGGCATCGGAAGGGGACTTTGTGATGTTCCTTGCCGGTAAGGTGGCCACCGACGATGGCTCCAAACTTCCAAACAATGTCATGGTCGAGCGCGTCTGCAATGCCAGGGTTCGTCAACAGATCTATACCGCTCCTGCGGGTGATTTCAGCATGCAATTGGGCTCCCAGATCGATTCCGCCATGGACTCCAGTGCCGATGAAAGTTCGCAGTCTGCCGTGCCTGGCAAGTTTGCCGTAACCGGGATTCCCCGGCAGGAATTGGCAAAGTGTGAGCTCCGTGCCTCCATCTCGGGTTTCCAATCCCCCGTGATTAGCCTCGTGGCCCTCGATGCTTACAGCAAAAGCGTTGATATTGGCACTATCGTCGTGCACAGAAACGCAAAGGTTGAGGGCGCGACGCTGAACGCTGCGGCTTATAAAGCGCCAAAGGATGCCCTTTCAGCCTATTTGAAGGGTCTCGATGCGGCAAGGAGCGGCAAACTCCTCAGCGCGCGTAAATATTTTGAAAAGGCCGTGCAGGTTTACCCGGCTTACGCCCACGCTTGGTTTCAGCTGGGCAACGTTCTCGAAAAGTCCAACGACAGCGAAGCGGCTCGCACCGCCTACATTCGCGCCAACACGGCGGACGCCAAATACCTGCCCCCTTATCTCTCGCTCGCATCCATGGCGTTCCATGCCGGCAACTGGACGGAGGTCATTCACTTCACCGATTCCATACTCGCTCTCGATCCCTTCAAAGATCTCACCGGTTACACCATGGAGCTGGATCCATACGCCTGCGCCGAAGCCTATTTCTACAACGCCGTCGCGAACTACAACGTTAATGATTTCGCGGACGCGGAACGAAGCGCGCTCAAAGCCGAACACCTTTTCGCGCCTTCTCCTCAGCTGCACCTCTTGCTGGCGGAGCTTTTCACCAGGAAAGGCGACTACGTTACCGCCATCTCAGAACTGCAAATCTATCTGGATTTGGATCCGCATGCGAAAGATGCGGATTCAGTGCGCACTCAGTTGGCAAAGTTACAGACGCAAAACAGTTCGGCACCCACGAAAAATTAGGGCATCGCAGATGGACTTAGGTGTCCGCGGGTCAACGAAGTTTATGTCAACTGGTTTAGATTAATCCGAAGGAAGCGAACGTCGTGATCGACGCGCAGCCGAGTACTACGCCCAAAACCATCCCAGCAAGTACGTCGCTCAGGAAGTGCATTCCTAGCACGATGCGCGAAACCGCGATGCTGATTGCCAGGAAGAAAAGCGGACCCTCAAGCACAGGATAGAAATAGCTGACTACCAGGGCGATGGAAAACGCCGTCATGGTATGGCCGGAGGGAAACGAGAATCGGTCCGGCGGCAGAACCTTCGACCAGCAGTGCGGCTCAATCTGGCAAGGGCGAGGCCGCTGGCTCAGCTTTTTCAACCCTTTGAAGACAAAAATCCCGATTATCCCCGCGCTGCCCGCCGCTCCGACCGCGGCAAACCGTTGTGCCCCGCCATCCAGCAACAGCATGATCCCCAGCCCGTACCACAGCCACCCGTCGCCCATCCGCGTGGCCAGTATCATCCAAAAACGCACCCACCGCGGAGCACGCCAGCGGTTCATCCTCCGCATGACGCGGTGATCGCGCCGCTCGATGTACCCCCAGACTGTCCGCGCAACGGCCATCGTTATCCGCCCTATACCGGCTCACGCTTGGCAAAAACTCTTAGCCCCAGTTCGCCTCGAGGCTCGAATCCATATCCCAAAGCATGCGCGGGCGCTTTTCCCCGCTCTCCACTGCTGCCGCCCACTTCCGGCAGAAGCGAATCTCATTTACCCAGTGGCCCGCGGTAAACGCGGGCACCAGCAACGCCAGCGGCATAAGCGCCAGGGTCCAGGGCTTTTCCTTTGCCAGAGCGCGCACAATGCTGAAAACATCCGCAGTTAGTTTCATGTAACTTCCGTGCTCGCCGTTTACCCGTCCCCGGCCGGCTCGCAGGCCGGTAAAAAATTCGTCTACCGTCCGTGCGCCAGGAACTTCTGTGTACGTAAGCCCAACGCCTGCGATCGTATGCGAGTCGCTTCCGCCGACGGCGATCTTTCCCAGCTTCGACGTCAGCCGTGCCGCGCTCTCATTCGCTGCGGGCCACATCTGTCCGTTCCGCGCTTCAAACGCCGGCACGTAGGACGCAAACCACGAAAAATCCTGCTCGTCTCTCCGTCCAGTCAATCCGGAGAAAACATGGTTCACGCTGAAAAACAACTTCTTCTCCGTCAGATACATCACCAGGGAAATGAAGTCTTTACGCCGCTTCTGGATTTCAATGTGATCCCGCTCGTTGATTCCGTAAACTCCAAGGTGCATCTCGGTTCCTTCTGGCATCTTTACGGTTACTTCTTCGCTCAGAAAAAAGTCCGGATGTTTCCGGAGAACTTCCCCGGAATCGATGGAGTCGTGGTCGGTTACGGTTACGATGGACATCCCCAGTTTCTTGAGCCGCGTGTAGACTTCCGTCGGGTCGTTGTACGACTCACGGCAGAACCGGTCAAAGATGGGAGTTTGACACATGCCAGATGCGATCGAGTGAACATGGAGGTCGCAGCGCATGAAACTATTGTTAACCAAAGATATGAACAGCCTGTGAAGAAGCAGCGAATTGTCCGTTAATGTGTCTATGCAACTTTATGAACACATTGGACTTGTTTAGTTATCCACATGGCATGGTGCTTGCTCTTTACACTCACTATTGACCCTGTGGCACAATCTCTCCCATGAAAAAAATCCACGTTGTCTTCCATGACGGCGGCGGCGGGCATCGCAACGCGGCCATCGCCCTCCAGACGATTTCGGCGCAACAGGGGCGCGACTGGCAGTTGGAACTCGTTCAATTTCAGGATCTTACCGACCGCCTCGACGTCCTTCGCAAACTGACCGGGATCCGCATCCAGCAGCAATACAACATCATGCTGCAAAACGGCTGGACCCTGGGAAGCAAACAACTCCTGCGCGTACTGCAACTTACGATTCGCATCTTCCACGGGCCGATGGTGAATCTCCTCGCCGATTTCTGGCGCGAGCACCCCGCGGATCTTCTCGTCTCCGTCATTCCGCACTTCAATCGCGAAATAAGTGAAAGCTGGAGCAAGGTTTATCCTGGCCGCCCGTTCGTCACTCTCATCACTGACCTCGCTGATTTTCCGCCGCGCTTCTGGATCGAGCCAATCAAGGAGCAGTACGTTATTGCAGGAACAGAGAAGGCCGGTGAGCAGGCCCGCTCCTTTGGCCACGATGACGCGCACATTTTCCCCGTATCAGGAATGATTTTGCGCCCTGATTTTTATGTGGAAGACCACGTCGACCCGGTCGCGCTTCGCAACGAAATGGGTTTGCGCAACGACTTGACTACTGCGATTGTTCTCTTCGGGGGCCATGGCTCGAAGGTCATGTATGACATAACAGAGCGCTTGGACGCCGCTGGCCTGCCACTGCAACTCATACTTATTTGCGGCCGCAATGAAGGCCTCGCCGCCAAACTTCGCGCGCGCCAATGGAAAATGCCCGTGCATATTGTTGGATTCACAAAGGAAGTTCATAAGCTGATGCGTGCTGCGGATTTTCTGATTGGGAAGCCCGGCCCAGGCAGCATTGCGGAAGCGATGGTGCGAAAGCTGCCCGTGCTAATTGAATGCAATGCCTGGACGCTGCCGCAGGAACGCTACAATCCCGAATGGGTAACGGAGAAGCACGTAGGCATCGTGCTGCACAGTTTTAAAGAAGTCGCCGAGGGCGTGCGCCAGATGCTTGAGCCCACAAGACTTGCTGAATTCCGCAAGAATGTCGCCGCGCAAAATAACCGCGCCATTTTTGAAATCCCGGAGATATTAGCCAGGCTTCTTGGTGAGTCGAGTGCACACACAGAAGAGCAAGTCGCTCCGCCGATTCCAGCCAAATCGCTAGTCTAATCTGCAACCTCGTTTTCCGTTTTATCTTTCGCCGGATCAGAGACTTGCGCTCTTTCGTTGCGGCCAAGACGCGGAAAGCGCGGACCGGCGTCGTGGTTTTCCGCGGGCAACTTTAGCCTCGGCTTAACACACGAATTCGCCCACGCACGAGCGGCGTATTTCGGCGAGTCGCAAATCTTCACGCAACTTCGGTGAGCCCGAGCATTCGCGCAATGGCAATAGCATGTACCGACGGCCGGAGCTCGTAGCTCCGGCGATGTGTTCGCCGACAAAATCACAGAGCATCCAAGGATGCAAGCGAGCAGGAAGGCGATCCCCAGCCAAATCCTTTGGCGGAGCGCTACCTTGTTGGCGGGCAAGTGCATAGCACGAGTTTGAGGGGCGCAGGCCAGAAAACCTATAGCGCCGGGAGTCCGAAATCCTTGTTACCGGAGTCCTGTAACCAGGCTGCGGACGACCTTGGGAAGAAGAGGGAGCGTCAAGCGTTCCCGATTCAGTTTTTGAGCGGTTCCGAATTGAAATCATGGGAACGACTTGAGGCAGCGCCAGCGACTCAAATTCTAAAGCAAGTATTTGCTAATGAATGACTTGCGAGTAATTCCGCCATCCTATGAAGGTTGGCGCAAGCCGTGCATTAGGGAGGGGCATGAGTGCGTTTCACATGACGGGTTGCGGAGAGAGTCGAGCGAGGGGGAAGGGGCTTGCTCGGCACTTTTCACAATTCGTTCCCACCTGCCTCTGAGAGGGAAGCTAGGATGGATGACCCCACGCGTCGGTGTGAAAACGACACTGACAACGAAACGCACTCTCCGGGGCCCCCGATCCCAAGCGGGGGCCTCACTTTCTGGCCTAATGAGTTTTCTATTTAACCGCACGGTAAGATATTGTCCTTCAGCACCGTCCGGACCAACAAACAACTGACTCGCGGCTCAGCACCCGGCAACTCTGCCAATCAACCTTGCCGTTTAGTTGACTTTGCGGGTTACGGCGATGGTGGCGCGTCCGAGCACATGCTCGACCTGTGTCTCGCGGAGGCGCGAGGCGTCGTACTCGAAGGTGAGATGGTTTTTGCCTTCGTCGAAGCGGAAGCGGCGCAGGCCGTATGTGTTTGAGAATTCGCCCAGAAGGCCTAGTTGCTGGTTGGTGAGCGGGGACTGCAGTTCGTAAGTGATTTCCACGAGTGTCATGTTCGGGATTATAGCAGGGGCAGCAAGCCCGCCGCGAGGAAGAGGGAGCAGCTTGCTTGACAGTGTATAGGGGTATGGGGTATATATGGGGGCGGGGTATACAGAAATGGCGCAAGGAAAGAGCAAGGCCACGCTCGCGCATTCCAGCGAACACGTTTTGCAGGCGAGCTGCGGCTGCGACACGGCGGGCGATGGCCGCAAAGCAGTGGCGGTGGATGCGGAAATCAAGCATTCGAATCAAAAGCGCCTGCGGCGCATCGAAGGGCAAGTTCGCGGTTTGCAGCGGATGGTCGAGGAAGACCGCTATTGCGCGGACATTATCGAGCAGATTGCTTCGGTGCAGGAGGCACTGCGCGGCGTGGCGCGAAACCTGATGCGCAATCATCTACATCATTGCGCCGCCAAAGCGCTCCGAAGCGCGAAAAAGGAAGAAGCGGAAGCCATGTACGGCGAGCTGCTGGAACTGATTTACACGCATCTGAGGTGACGCGCAGAGCAAGGCTCGTGGCTGAAAAGAAATCCAGGAGAAAGCGGCTTGGAACTAGATCCCATTTGTGGAATGACGGTGGACCCGGCAAAAGCGGCGGCTAAGAGGGAGTACCTTGGCAAAACCTATTCTTTCTGTTCTGCGGGTTGCGCGAAACGCTTTGAAAAAGAACCTGAAAAGTATTTGAAAGCCGGCGACAAACCCCTTCACGAACCTCAGGCTCATTCCGGGCACTCTGCAGTTGACGCGCATGCCGAGCAGGCTATGCATGTTGAACAGACTACTCACGTAGCGGCTGGGGCGGCTTCCGCTGCGGCGAAAAGCATGCGTTACACGTGTCCGATGCATCCGGAGATTGTGCAGATGGGGCCGGGGAGCTGCCCGATTTGTGGGATGGCGCTGGAACCGATGGACGCGTTTGCGGAAGTGGGGGCCGACCCCGAATACGATTCGATGAAGACGCGTTTCTGGGTGGGCGTCGCGCTATCTGCGCCCGTCCTCGTGATCGCCATGTTCGGGGATGCACTCAGGCTGCCGCTTTCGTCTGTGCCACGAAACTGGATCGAATTTGTTCTAGCTACGCCCGTCGTTCTTTGGGGCGGTTGGCCTTTTTTCCATCGGTTCTGGACTTCCGTTGTAAATCGCAGCCCCAACATGTTCACGTTGATTGCGTTGGGCACCGGAGCTGCGTATCTCGATAGCGTCGCGGCGACACTTTTTCCGCAGATTTTTCCTGCATCGTTTCGAGATATGCATGGAGCGGTCTCCACTTATTTTGAAGCGGCCGCGGTCATCACCACTCTGGTGCTGCTGGGTCAAGTGCTTGAATTGCGAGCTCGTCGGCAGACCAGTGGTGCGATTCGCTCTCTTCTCAATTTGGCCCCGAAGCAAGCACATCAGATCTTGGCGGATGGCTTCGAAAAAGACGTTCCGCTCGAAGCCGTCAAAGTAGGCGACCGATTGCGCGTGCGGCCAGGAGAAAGTGTTCCCGTCGACGGAGTAATCCTCGAAGGCGCCAGCGCAGTCGACGAGTCCATGGTCTCGGGCGAGCCTATGCCGGTGGAAAAAGCCGCGGGCGACAAAGCCACGGGCGGCACGCTGAACACGAGCGGAAGTTTTGTGATGCAGGCCGAACGCGTCGGCCATGAAACGTTTCTCGCGCAAATCGTCAGGCTGGTCGGCGAAGCGCAGCGGAGCCGCGCGCCGATGCAGAGGCTTGCGGACAAGGTGGCCGGTTATTTTGTGCCTGCGGTGATTCTTGCCGCTGCCCTGGCATTTATTGGCTGGGCGTTTTTTGGCCCTGAGCCACGCCTTGCTCACGCGCTTATCGCAGGGGTGGCTGTGCTCATCATTGCTTGCCCTTGTGCGCTGGGACTCGCGACGCCAATGTCCATAATGGTCGCCGTCGGTCGTGGAGCACACGCAGGCGTCCTCGTTCGAAACGCCGAAGCGCTCGAAACTCTTGCCAAGGTGGACACGCTGGTTGTGGACAAAACGGGAACCCTTACGCAGGGACACCCGGTTGTGGGCCCCATGGGCGTGGTTGAGGGAGGAAAATACAGTAAAGACGATTTGCTGCGAATTGCCGCGAGCGTCGAGCAGGCCAGTGAACATCCCCTGGCCCGCGCGATCGTGACAGCTGCAAAAGAGAAAGAGTTGCAGCTTGCGCCCGTAGCAGAATTTCTTGCGACACCCGGCGGCGGTGCGCAAGGGCGCATTCTGGATGACATGGTTCGCGTGGGGAGTGCAAAGTTTTTGTTGGCGCAGGGCGTGAACGCAGCATCAGCCGCAGCACGGATTAAACTCGGCTTGGGCGTGGACGGCCCCACGGCGACGACTCACGTTTTGGTGGCCGTAAATCAGGAATTCATTGGAGTCATCGTCTTGATGGACTTCGTGAAGGAAACGACGCCCGACGCAATTCGAGCGTTACGGGCGGAAGGCTTGCGGATTGTCATGCTTACTGGCGATCTAAAGGCATCGGCGGAATCTATCGCCAAGGAATTAGGTATTGATGAAGTCCGGGCGGAAGTGTTGCCTCAGCAAAAGGCCGAGATCATCGAGCAACTCCGCAAGGAAGGGCGGATTGTGGCTATGGCTGGTGACGGCATCAATGACGCGCCGGCGCTGGCTGCGGCGCATGTTGGGATCGCCATGGGAACGGGGACGGATGTGGCAATCGAGAATGCGGGGATTACTTTGGTGAGGGGTGATCTGCGCGGGATTGTGCGGGCCAGGAAACTTAGCCGGGCAGCGATTGGGAATATCAAACAGAATCTGGCGTTTGCGTTTCTTTATAATGCGCTTGGAATTCCTGTGGCGGCGGGGGTTTTCTTTCCGGTGTTTGGGTGGCTGCTTAGTCCGATGCTGGCCAGCGCGGCGATGAGCTTTAGCTCGGTGTCCGTTATCGCCAACGCACTTCGGTTGCGTAAAGTTTCGCTTTGACGGATGCAACTTCACAAAAGAGGGTTACACGGAGCTCACGGAGAACGCAGAGGCACAGAGAAGAAAAATCTAGCCTTTGCCGAGCAGGGAATCGAAGTATCTCAGCATTTCCGGGGAATCCCATTCCTGAAAACCAATGATTTTGCGGGCGATTTTGCCGTCCCGGCCGATGATGTAGGTTTCCGGGATCATTGTGGTGCCGTAAGATTCGGCGATGGGGGAACGGTTGTTTTTTGTGGCGGGATCGCGGTAGGTCTGGAAGATTACGCCCTTGTCTTGCAGGAATTTTTGGTACGCGGCTGGGTCTTCATCGGCGGCGACGCCGATAACTACACCGTTGCGCGAGGAAATGTATCTTTGCAGGCGGTTTAGGGCGGGAGTTTCTTCGACGCACGGCGGGCACCAGGTGCCCCAGAAATTCAAGACCACCACTTTGCCGCGAAAATCCGAGAGATGGGCGGGTTTGCCTCCGAGCTGCATGCTGAAATCTTCGGCGCGTTGACCGGCGACGGATGCTTCACCGTGCCGGTAGCTGGGCATGGCGAACACCACGATAATAGCCAGGAAAACCGCGAGGCCTCCCCAGGCGATGATTTTCGGACCGCTGCTCATCGAATGTTATACTAGCTCATTCGTCCGGCATCGGAAACCGGTCCCCGCCCCGACATTAACGTGAATCCATCGTGACCAACGAATCGCCCAACTCGGTGCTTCCCCCGGCCTCGTTGCTGCCTCACTCGGGGCCGCCGCTCATTACGGCTATCGTGCCGGCGCGCAATGAAGAGGCGGTGATTGCCGCTTGCGTCGAATCGTTGGCGCGGCAGCCGGAAATTGTGGAAATTGTTGTTGTAAACGACGAGTCCACCGACAAGACCGCGGCGATCGTTCGTGAATGGATGGCGAAGATTCCTCAATTGCGGCTGCTTGAGACGCAAGGAGTTCCAGCCGGCTGGGTCGGCAAAAACAACGCAGCCTATCTGGGAGCGCAGGAAGCCAAAACGCCTTGGCTGCTTTTTACCGACGCGGACGCCGAACTGGAAGCCGGGGCCACGGCGCGGGCGCTGCAGATCGCTCAGGAAACGAACGCCGCCCTGGTTTCTTTTTCGCCGGCGCAAATTACGGAAACCTGGTATGAGAAGGCGCTCATTCCTTTTGTCTATACGCGCCTTGGAAAACATTTCTCGTACGATGCGGTGAATAATCCCGAATCGCCGGCCGCGGCTGCCAACGGACAGTTTTTGATGATTCGTCGAGACGCCTATAACGCCATCGGCGGACACGCGAGCGTGGCGTCAGAGGTGCTTGAAGATGTAGCCCTTGCTGCACGGGCCAAGGCCGCGGGATTTTTTTTGTGGTTCGGCTCGGGGCAGGGAATTGCGCGCGTTCGAATGTACCGATCGTTTGGCGCGATGTGGCAAGGCTGGAAGAAAAATATTTTTCTCCTTGTGGGAAGCAGGCCGGGTGCAGTTTTCCGCGAACTGGAGGCCACCATTCCGTGGATTCCAGTGGTCCTGATTCTTCTTGGGCTGAAGTTCCCATTCGCTATGTTCCTGGGTGTTTGCTTCCTGCTCATGCGTCAGTTGGCGTATGGATTGGATATTTCTCGTAACCATTACCCCTTTAAATTCATCATTTACTATGTCCCCGCGGTAGTGCTCTATTCCGCTGTGCTCTGGGCTTCCTACCGGGGACATGCGAGGGGGAAGGTCGAATGGAAAGGGCGGGAAGTAGCGGTGAGTCTTCCCAGTGCTCCGAAGTAGGAAAGACAAAAAACGAAAATCGAGATTCGAAAATCATAAAACATTGCCATGGTCCTGCTCACGCGAAAAATCGAGTTCGCCGCCTCGCACTTCTACCACAATCCGGACTTTTCACCGGATGAGAACCGGCGCGTTTTTGGAAAGTGCAATAACCCGCATGGACACGGGCACAACTACTCGCTGGAAGTTACGGTTGCCGGTGAGCCGAACCCCGTGACCGGCATGGTCCTGGACTTGAAGGATCTGAAAGAGATTCTGGAGTGCGAAGTGATGCAGCGCATGGATCACCGGCACCTGAATTACGAAGTACCGGAGCTGCAGGGACAGATTCCCACCTGCGAAAACATCGCGCGCGTCATCTGGAATTTGCTCGAGCCGCGGATCAAGCAGGGCAAGCTGCATCGCGTGCGATTGTATGAGACGCCGGATCTGTTTGCGGATTGTTATCGCAATGCAACAGGTGGAGCGGCGGCGTGATGCCAGCTCAAGCGCAGAATGGAGCAGTGAAAGTCGTTTTGGGGCGGCGCTATCATTTTTCCGCTTCGCATCGTTTGCATAGCGCGGTCTTCAGCGAGGAAGAGAATAGCCGTGTCTATGGAAAGTGCAACAATCCTCATGGGCATGGCCACAACTACGTGCTGGAAGTTCTGATTTCGGGTGCGGTGGATCCCGCGACCGGGATGATAGCGAATCTCGCGGATCTGGATGGATTTGTCGAAAGAGCAGTGCTTGAGCCGTTGGATCACCGCTCACTCAACGAAGAGGTTGCCGCGTTCCGCGACACGGTGCCGACGACGGAAAATTTGTGTATTGAGATTTTCGAGCGCTTGAAATCCTTTCCGAAAGCAAAGCTGGAGAGCGTTCGCGTTCAGGAGACTTCAAACAACAGTTTTGAATACGCAGGGAATGCAGACCACCTGGAAGAGTCCAAAGGGCCAAGCCGATGACGAAACCGACCGAAGAAATCGTTTTGAACGAAGAAGAATCGTTGGATACGCGCAGGATCGCGTACCATGTGCGCGAAATCATCAAGCTGATCGGTGAAGATCCGAATCGCGAAGGCCTTCGGAAAACGCCGGAGCGCTATGAGAAAGCGCTGAAATTTTTGACCAGCGGCTATTTACAGAATGTGGACAATATTCTGAACGGCGCGACGTTTAGTGTTGCCTACGACGAGATGGTGGTGGTGAAGGACATCGAGTTTTTTAGCATGTGCGAGCATCACATTTTGCCGTTCTTCGGGAGATGCCACGTTGCGTACCTGCCGAACAAGCGCGTCATCGGGCTGAGCAAAGTCGCGCGCCTGGTGAATATGTTCGCACGGCGGTTGCAGATTCAGGAGCGCCTCACAAGCCAGATCGCCGAGGCTATTCAGGAAAAGATCAGCCCGGAAGGCGTGGGAGTGATCATCGAAGCCCGCCATTTGTGCATGCAGATGCGCGGCGTCGAAAAGCAGTGTGGCCAGGCGGTTACCAGCGCAATGCTCGGCGGCTTCCGGCATAACAAGCAGACGCGGGATGAATTTCTGGCGCTGATTCGCACAAAGAAATAGGGCGACAGCCTGTCCCACGTAAACTATTTTGCCGATACGTCCACGGTTGCCCTGGTGCTTTCCCATTCCATGCGTAGCGTGCAGCCGCTGCCGGTCTTGTCAAACGCGATTGCGAAATTCTCGACCAATCCGGAAGTCTTCGAAGACTTCATATCAATGCGCACCAAATCTTCCGATGGACCCGGATACGCCGTGCCCCACTCACCGGTTTTCTTGCTGATAACCAGCGTCCATTTGTCCTGCTCCGGAACGGTAAAAATCGTGTAGCTTCCTGCGGGCACATCTTTCCCGCCAACTTTCAAATCCGCAGTTGTGACGAACGTGGTCGCCTCATTCGCACCCGCCCGCCAAACCTGTCCATAAGGGACCAGGCCTCCAAAGATTTTGCGTCCCTTCACTCGCGGACTCGAGTAGTCCACGGTAATCGTTTTCCCACCCGCGAGCGAGCAAGACGTTGTTGCCGGCGGGCTCGGCCGCTGGCTCTTGTCCTGGCAGTACGCTCGTGTTGACATCAGGGCCGGGCTCAGACAAAGCATCACCACAATTGCAATTCTCTTTTGCATGATTCGTTCTCCTCTAAGTCCTTATCCAGAGTTGCCGCAAGCATTGAACCCAATCTGCTGTCCGAACGCAACTCCCTGAGTTCCTGTAGTCAAAAAACGGCCTCCGGAGGAATGTTGACATTCCTTTACACTCAAAACATATCTGTGTTAGCCTGAAAGAGTCGAAGAGAAGAGAAAAATTCAGGGGACGACGGAGAGGGGCACTTGAGCACAGCCAAAGCGGTGTTGATCGAACAGTTCCGGCGTAAAATTGAGGACACTGGCTCACCGGAAGTACAAATTGCACTACTCAGCGAGCGGATCAGCTACCTCACAACGCACCTCAAGTCCCACGTCAAAGACCATGCATCTCGGCGCGGCTTGATCATGATGGTCAACAAGCGACGCCGCCTGCTGGAATATTTAAACCGTCGCGACCCGGATCGGTACCGCGAGATTGTGGAACGTCTTAGCCTGCGCAAGTAACTGCCCAAAATTTTTGAGCAACGACGGGCGGAAGCCTCTGCGTTTTCACGCACTGACAACTTCGGATAGAAGAGTGTCTGACCGCTCGGGAGTTGCCCGGGGCGTCGGTGAAGTCAGCAGGTTTACGGCTGTGGTTCGGCCGTGTTCTTTCGTGGTTTGCTAGTCCGAGCCGTACTGCAAGTCTCCCATCGTTTTCTCTCACCTCTTTTTGGGGCATCCCGGCCAGGCCGGAGCCGACCTACTCGAAGCGGGGAATTATGCCAGGCCGCAAAGCGGTCATCATCCCTGCATGGTCGTCTGTCCTGTGGACGCACAAAGAACGCTCCGCATGAAGCGGAGCCAAAGGAAATGAACATCTATGTCTGAAAATACGCACATTCCCGCACCACATCAGGTTTCTGTTGAAATTGGAGGGCGCGCCCTCATCCTCGAAACCGGAAAGATTGCCAAGCAGGCCAACGGCGCGATTACCGCGCGTTACGGAGATACCATCGTTCTCACCACGGCTTGCATGGCGCCCACGGCCAACGACCGCGATTTTCTTCCGCTGACCGTTGATTACCGTGAGAATACATACTCCGCCGGCAAGATTCCCGGCGGTTTTTTTAAGCGCGAAGGCCGGCCTTCGGAAAAGGAAATTCTCACCTCGCGGCTGATCGACCGCCCTATGCGCCCGCTGTTCCCGGAATCATGGCGCAATGAAACGCAAATCGTCGCGATGGTACTTTCCGCGGACAGCGACAATGACCCCGATGTGATCGCCGTCACCGCCGCTTCCGCTGCTTCCTACTGTTCCGATCTCCCATTTGAGAAGCCTATTGCCTGCGTTCGGGTCGGTTTACTCGATGGCCAGTTGGTTGCCAACCCGACCGTCGCCGAGCAGAAGAAAAGCTTGCTGAATATCGTCATCGCGGGCACGGAAGAAGCAATCGTCATGGTGGAGTCCGGCGCGCTGGAAGTTTCCGAAGAGACTGTTGTTGACGCGCTCGAATTCGGCCACGCACAGGTCAAGAAAATCGTCGGCGCGATTAAAGAACTGCACGCGCAAATCAAGCCGGTAAAGGTCGTCGTCAAGCCTCTCCCGTTTGACGAGAGCATTTACAAGGATCTTGACAAGAAGCACGGCGCGAAGCTTCGCGATGCTCTGAATACCGAGAAGCACCCCAAGCACGAAAGCTATCACCTCGTGGATGCTCTCAAGGACGAAATCCTCAAAGGCATTCCTGAAGAACCCAAAAAGGAAATGGATGAAAAGCGCACTCTCACGAAGCGCGCGTTCGAGCGGCTTCGCGAAAATATCTTCCGCGACGACGTTTTGAACTCCCGTCGCCGTCCCGATGGCCGCGCTTTCGATCAAATTCGCCATATTTCTTGCGAAGTCGGTCTGCTACCCCGCGTGCATGGTTCCGCGCTCTTCACCCGCGGCGAAACGCAGGCTCTCGCCACCCTCACGCTCGGCACCAAGGAAGACATGCAGCGCCTTGACCTGCTCTTCGAGCAGGATCAATTTAACCGCTTCATGCTGCACTACAACTTTCCGCCGTTCAGCGTAGGCGAAGTAAAGTTCCTTCGCGGCCCTGGTCGTCGTGAAATTGGCCACGGCGCTCTCGCGCAGCGCGCGCTCGTAAATTTGCTTCCTCCCGAAGCGGATTTCCCATACGCCATGCGCCTCGTTTCAGACATTCTCGAATCGAACGGTTCATCTTCGATGGCCACGGTTTGCGGCGGTTCGCTTGCTCTGATGGATGCAGGCGTTCCCCTGAAGGCTCCTTGCGCTGGTATCGCCATGGGTCTGGTCGTTGGCGATGACAAAAAGTATTCGATCCTCACAGATATCGCCGGCGCCGAAGATCACTACGGCGACATGGACTTCAAAGTCGCTGGCACGCGCGCAGGCATCACCGCCCTGCAAATGGACATCAAGGTTCTCGGCATCAGCATCCAGATGATGCGCGAAGCCCTGGCTCAGGCCAAAAAAGCCCGTCTGCAAATTCTCGACACCATGGAAAAGACGCTCGGCGAAGCGCGCACCACAATTTCTGCTTACGCTCCGCGCCTCTTCAAACTGAAAATTCCGCAGGACAAGATCCGCGACCTCATCGGTCCGGGCGGCAAGAAGATCAAGTCCATTATCGAAGCCACAGGCGTCAAGATTGACGTCCTCGAAGACGGCACCGTCCATATCTTCTCGACCAGCGGCGCCGGCGGCGATGCGGCTCTGCAAATGGTTCGCGATGTCACCGCGTCCGCCGAAATCGGCAAAACTTATCTCGGCAAAGTCGTTCGCCTAGCGGAATTCGGAGCTTTCGTCGAACTCTTCCCCGGCACCGACGGACTCTTGCACATCAGCGAAATCTCCGAACACCGTATCCGCGACGTTCGCGATGAGCTGAAACTTGGCGACCAGGTCCTCGTAAAGGTTCTTTCCATCGAGGGCAACAAGGTCCGTCTCTCGCGCAAAGCCCTCATCAAGGAAGCCCGCGAGAAGCAACAAAAAGCCGCCGCCACCGGCGGCGGCCAGCAGTCCTCGTCCGTCAGTGAAGGCAGCTCCAGCGGCGACTCCGGCAGCCACGAATAGCCCAGTTTCTTTTGATAAGACGAACAAGCCCCCGATTTTCCAGGGGCTTATTCGTTTTTGTAATGCGATTTGCCTGTCTATCTGTCAAGAACCAGAATTCTTGAGGACTACTCCAAAGTGACAAAATGCGGAGGTTCCACATCCGAAGCCGTTGCGCCGTGTGAACCAACCTCGCCCTTGCAATAAAGCAGCGATTCTTCAGGTTTCGAACGGTTATACCGGATGATGACCTTCGCACCAGCCGGATACTGATTCATGTACTCCTTGCCCTCCGATCCTAACTTCACTGCACTGATCGCGCTTGTCCCGCCTTTTCCGCCCGGGACCACAGGGTGCAAGCTGATTTTGTAGGCGCCTTCATACTTCTCCGCGAAGAGCCAATACTCGTAGCGAATCTCGACGTGCCCCCAAACCATCTTGCTGCTGATAACTTCGCCCTGCACCTCGGGCCAGTTCACGCTACGCTCCACTTTTTTTTCGTCCTGGCTATCGCGAACCATGTTCCAAAGCGCCCATATCAGCACAAACCCGAGCGGCCACAGCGGGACGAAATAGAGCCAGCCCGGATCGTCCGGCTGCAGCCAACCTTGCAACAGAATTGAACTCAAGGATGTCATGATCTTTCCAAAGATCATCATGACTTGAGCTGGGTCCAAACAGCGTCTCGAGTTTAGGCAGTGTGTTCTTTCCTCCTACGCCGGCCCGTGCACTCGTTCAATCTCCGCGCCCACCGCACCCAGCTTCTCCACAATCCTTTCGTACCCGCGATCGATGTGGTACACGCGTTCGATCACCGTCTCTCCATTCGCCACCAGCCCTGCCAGCATCAACCCCGCGCTCGCCCGCAAATCTGAAGCCTGAACCGTCGTTCCTGATAGTGGCGCGGGTCCGTGCACCACAGCTTGACGTCCCTCGATCGAAATGTTCGCGCCCATCCGAATCATTTCGCTCGCATGCAGGTATCGGTTCTCAAAAATCGTTTCGGTGATCACGGATGCGCCTTCCGCTTGCGTTGCCAGCGCCATGTACTGAGCCTGCATGTCCGTCGCAAATCCCGGAAATTCCTCAGTAGTCATATTCGAAGCCACCAGCTTTTTCCCGCCGCGTACTCGCAAAGTCGTCTTGTCTGCTATTTCGATGCACGCGCCCGCTTGCTTTAGCTTTGCGATAACCGCACCTTGATGCTCCGGTTCGCAGTTCGTAATCGCCAGCTCGCCCCCGGTGATCGCGCCCGCCACCAAAAAAGTCCCCGTCTCGATGCGGTCGGGAATCACGCTGTGTTCCGTCCCGTGCAATTCCGCCACGCCGCGAATCCGCAGTGTCGCCGTGCCGTCTCCCTCGATCTGCGCTCCCATCTTCCGCAGCATCACCAGCAGATCCGTCACCTCCGGCTCGCGCGCGCAATTTTCCAAAATCGTTTCTCCGTCCGCCAGCGTCGCCGCCATCAAGATATTTTCCGTCCCTGTCACCGTAATCTTCTCAAACACGATGTGTGCGCCCTTGAGCCGCCTACCTTTCGTTCCGTTCCCCGGCACTTTCGCCTCGATATACCCGTGCGACGTCGTGATCTCCGCGCCCATCCGCTCCAGTGCCTTCAAGTGCAAATCCACTGGCCGCGCTCCAATCGCGCAGCCACCCGGCAGCGAAATGCGCGCCACTCCAAGCCTCGCCATGAGCGGCCCCAGCGTAAGGATCGACGCGCGCATCGTTTTCACCAGCTCATACGGCGCCTCCGCATGATTTAACCTCGGCGCCTCGATCACATAGTCGCTCGCGGGCACCTCCGTCACCGTGACCTTCGCATCCATGAAAGTCAGCAGCTTGCTCATCGTAATCAGGTCGCGCACCTTGGGAATGTTGTGTATGGCAACCTTCTCCGCCGTAAGCAACGCCGCCGCCATCACGGGCAACGCGGAATTCTTCGCCCCGCTGATCGCCACCGTCCCCCGTAGCGCCTTCCCACCCCGAATCAAAAATTTATCCATCCCCTCTTCTCTTCTCTGTGTTTCGCTTTCTTCTCACTCGCCTATCGATCTACGCAGATTTCCTCCGGCCGCTTTCAACTTCCTCCGCGCCTCCCCAGCCCCTACTCCCAACTTCAACATCACCAACGCCACCCGCATACTGTGTCCAGCGGCCCGCAAAGCGTCCTCCGCCGCAGACACTCCCGCCCCGCTAGCCTCCATCAATATCCTCACCGCCCGCCCCTGCAACTTCTTATTCGTCATCACCGCATCGATCATCAAGTTTTCATAAGCGTGCCCCAACCTCACCATTACCGCTGTACTAAGCATGTTCAACACCATCTTTTGCGAGGTACCTGCCTTCAACCGAGTCGACCCCGTCAGCACCTCCGGCCCCACTTCCACCCCAATCGCAATCTTCGCCAGTCGCGCCAGCGGCATATCTCGATTCGCCATCAACGCAATCGTAGTAGCCCCGCGTCCCCGCGCAAATTTCATCGCCCCCAACACATACGGCGTAGTCCCGCTAGCCGCGATCCCCACCACCACATCCCGCCGACCCAATTTCAACCGCCCCAAATCCCGCGCCCCATTCGCCGCCGAATCTTCCGCGCCCTCTACGGCTCCCGTCACCGCTCGTCGCCCGCCAGCAATCAACGCGATCATCCTTTTCTTCGAAATCCCAAACGTAGGCGGACACTCCGCCGCGTCCAACACCGCCATCCGCCCGCTCGATCCCGCCCCCACATAAATCAACCGCCCGCCCGCGCGCATCGTCGCGACAATCGCATCCACCGCCCGAGCCATCGCCGGCAACACGCGCCCCACCGCCGCCGCTACCCGCCGATCCTCGCGATTCATCAACCTCACAATTTCGAGTGCCGGCATGCGGTCGAGGTTCCGCGAGGCTGGTAAACGCTGTTCCGTCCGCCGAAGGTCTTTCGTTCGAGGGGGCATCCCGCAATTATAACCGTGGCACAGCCTTCAGTTTGTGTTCGGTTTCCACCGTTCGAAATTTCTAGGCACAGCAATATTCCGTGAGTCGAAGCTCAGCAAACGAAATCGGCTATGCTACAGGAAGGTTCTGCACGAACGGCAAAAACTTCAAACGGTCAGGCTGGAAAACATGTCCATCGAAGTTCTTAAAAAGCTCTTTGAAGACCACTTTCGCGCCCCTGCTGAGCGCGTCCAGCCGCTCCAGGGCGAACTCGGCGGCTCCGGCCGCAAAATTATTCGGCTCGGTGCGGGCGAACAAACCGCCATCGGCATTCTCTACGGAGTGCGCGAAGAAAACACCGCTTTCGTCGAATTTTCAAGACACTTCCGCCGCCACGCTCTTCCCGTGCCGGAGATCTACGCCGCCGACCTGAGCCAGGGCGCCTATCTCGAGGAAGACCTCGGCGACACGACACTCTTTGAATTCCTCTCGAAAAACCGCCAAGGCCCTGCCATTGCGCCCCAAGTTGTCGAAGCCTACCGAAAAGTCGTCGCCATCCTTCCGCGTTTCCAGGTCGAAGCCGCGCGCGAACTCGACTATTCCGTCTGCTATCCCGTCGCCAGCTTCGACCGCCAGTCCATTGCCTGGGATCTTAACTATTTCAAATATTATTTTCTCCGTCTGGCCGGCATCCCTTTCAACGAACAGTCTCTCGAAGACGATTTCAGCCGCCTCACCGATTTCCTTTTAAGCGCCCCGCGCGATTACTTTCTCTATCGCGACTTCCAGTCCCGCAACATCATGCTCCGCGGCGGCGAACCTTACTTCGTCGACTACCAGGGCGGCCGCAAGGGCGCCTTGCAATATGATCTCGCTTCTCTCTTATATGACGCGAAGGCCGATTTGCCTCCCGATCTTCGTGAGCAGCTTTACTTCGATTATCTTCGTGCTTTGGCCAGGTTCCTTCCTGTTGATCACGAAGTTTTCAGGCAACATTATTTCGCCTACGTTTACGTCCGCATCATGCAAGCCCTAGGCGCCTACGGTTTCCGCGGCTTTTACGAACGCAAAGCCCACTTTCTCCAGAGTGTTCCCTACGCGCTAAAAAATCTTCGCTGGCTCTTGCATCACGCCGAACTCCCCATCCAACTTCCCGCGCTGATGGCCGCCTTCCAGGGCATGCTCGCCTCCGAAAAACTCCAAAGCCTCGCGAGCGACGCAGACAACCTGGTCGTTAGGGTTTTCAGCTTTTCCTTTCATCAAGGCTTGCCGCGGGACGAATCCGGCAACGGCGGCGGCTTCGTTTTCGATGGCCGCAGCCTGCCTAATCCCGGCAGGGAAGAGCGCTTCAAAAAGCTCACCGGACAAGACGCCCCCGTCATCGACTATCTCAACCAGCAGGAGAGCGTCCACCAATATTTCGCCAGCGTCCTAAGCCTGGTAGACGCCACCATTGCCAGCTACCAATCCCGCAGCTTCAAGAATCTGATGGTCTCCTTCGGCTGCACAGGCGGCCAGCACCGCTCCGTCTTCCTGGCCGAGCAACTAGCAAAGCGCCTCCGCAACAAACCCGGCTTGGAAGTCCAACTCCGCCACCTGGGCCTGGAGAATCTCTGCAAATGATCCCAGCACCGCGCGGTTGTAGTGGCGGACCTTTAGGTCCGCGCACGCCTCTTCTCCGTGACTTCCCCGATGAAAGCCCAATGAAAGCCCAATGAAAGCCATGATCCTAGCCGCCGGCCTGGGCACCCGCCTCCGCCCGCTAACCAACGACCGCCCCAAAGCGCTGGTCGAACTCAACGGTCGCACGCTCTTGGAAATTACCCTTACCCGCCTCCGCTCTTTCGGCGTGACCGAGGCCATCATCAATGTCCACCATTTCGCCGACATGGTCGTCGCCTATCTGAAATCCAAAGGCAATTTCGACATGCGTCTCGAAATTTCCCGCGAAGACGATCTCTTGCTCGATACGGGCGGCGGCCTGAAAAAGGCCGCCTGGTTTTTTGAAGACCCTGCCGCCAAAATGGACGAACCCTTCCTTCTTCACAATGTAGACGTGATCAGCGGCATTGACTTCAACGCCATGTTTCAATTCCACACAGAACGCCACGCGCTCGCGACGCTCGCAGTGCAAGCCCGAGAGTCCTCCCGCCAACTCCTCTTCGACAACCAACTCCAACTCGTTGGTCGTGCCGAAGCACACTCGCGACTCGCCACTAGCCATTCGCCACTTCCTCAGTCCGTAAAATCTTCTCTCCTCCCGCTGGCCTTCTCCGGCATCCACATAATCTCCACTCGCATCCTCCCCCTAATCTTCGAAACCGGCGCGTTCTCCATCATTGACACTTACATCCGTCTCGCTTCCCAAGGCGAAAAAATTCAGGCCTTCCGCCACGACAGCTCCTACTGGCGCGACCTCGGCCGTCCGGACGACCTGGCCCAAGCCGCCCTCGAATGGCAATAAAATTCGGTAATGGGTCAGCTTCGGACTAGGCGATTAACCAAAACTTGTCTGCGCAGTTGCAGGTGCCCGGAGCGCCAATCTGTTGATCAGCTATCCCTCCTCTGTGCCTCTACACCATTCCCCTATTAAATCAACAGCCCCGACCGTGTCGTACTTGTTCATATCCCACGACTTCGAATATGATCGTCGCCGATCAATCTGTGAGGGCTGGCTCGGGCCCAATTCACTCACAAGAAGCAAACTAAAACGGGTATTTGCGCATGTGGGACGGCTTCATTGGTCAACGCATCGCCGCCACGAATCGAACCCTTCGTCGGTTCGGTGTAGGACTATTGCTGGTTGCCCTCGCCTTGTGCGCATATTTCCTAAGACCATTCATAAACACACAGCAGGGTCCCGTAGCGATAGATGAGGCACACCTGGTTGCCATCAGCCATCCGAACCTGGTGCTGCGGAACTTCGTCACCGTCGAAGGACGGAACACGGCCTCCAGTGGAATAACCGAAGTTGAAAAAAACATTCGCAATGGCACTGTGGAATCTCAAACAACCACAGCAGAGTACATGGCCACGGTCGTTGGTAAACACATTTTGATCGTGAAAGCCGACCCGGGTGACAAAGCCCAAAAGTACACCGGGACCCTAACTGCACTTCCCGAAGATCTTAAAAAGGATCTCTTCTCGCACATGCCGGAACCAGAGGTGCAAGCTGCCACTCTTCCGCTCTTGCTCGACGCGTCGGATCCTTACGGCCCATTCTTGCATCTTGGTTACATCTTGGTTGCTGTTTTCGTGCTGCTAGCCTTTTGGGTTTTGATTCTTTCAAAACGCCGAACCGATATGCCGGAGCGCCATCCGTTATGCAAGCGTCTCTTGCGATATGGCCCGTTGCAGACCGTGGTTCCGGGCATCGACGCCGACATAGCGTCTGAAAGCTCAACATTTGGTGACGCAACCTTCTCTCGCCATTGGGTGCTTGCTTGTTGGCCGACGCAAGCCGCCGTGATGCGCCGCGACGAAATAGTTTGGGTTTACCAAAAGAAGACAAAGCACCTTCGTAACGGCATGTCTACCGGGTCTACCTATGCCTTGGTCTTGCGGGACGCGAGAGGCCAGCTCTTAGAACTTTCGAGTTCCGAACAGGACGTCAAAAGATACCTGGCTAGGCTCGCCGAGGAAACACCTTGGATTATCTTCGGATTCGACCAAAAGCTGGACGAACTTTACAACAAGCAACTGCAGTCCTTTGTTCAAGCCGTATCGGACCGCAAAGCCAACGCGCCCGCCGCCAAGCCATAGACCACGATCCCACCCCCGGCGCTCGCGCCATCTAATTCGACCCGCTACCTCGGTGGCGAAGCGGGAAGCTCGTGTCCGAGTTTGATTTCAGCCGCGTCGTGTTTTTCACGGAGCGCCCCCTCCCGGTCGCCCTTGCGCTCGAGCTCCGTGCCAAGGTGCTCATGCGCTTCGGCGTGATCGGGTTTCAAGCGGATGGTCGCGCGAAACTCGGCGATCGCGTCCTCCCGATCGCCCTTGCGCTCGAATGCCAGTCCCAGGTTGTAGTGCGCTTGCACGGAGTCGGGCTTAAGGCGCAGGGCTTTTTGAAACTCTTCGATGGCCCGGTCGTTCTCGCCGGTTTCCGCCATCACTATGCCGGTATTGAAATACGCGCTGACATACCCCACGTCCAGCCGCTTCGCTTCGTCGTATTCCGCCACGGCTCCTTTCAAGTCCTTCTTGTTATAGAGCGAATTCCCGATGTTGTAATGTGCGTCAGGGCTGTAGGGGCTCAGGCGCAGCGACTCGCGGTATTCCCGAATCGCCCCGTCATGGTCGCCCTTATCTTCCAGCGCGTTGCCCAGGTTGAGGTGGGCGACCTCGTTGTTCGGCTTTAGCCGAATCACCTGTTCGAAATTCGTCAAGGCGCCGTCGGGATCGCCCAGGTTGAGGAGCGCCACACCCAAGCTGTTGAGCGCGTCCACGTTGCCCGGCTTCAAGCGCAGCGACTCGCGAAACTCCGTTGCGGCTGCAGCCTGATCGCCTTTGTTGGCCAATGCTTCACCGAGCTTGAAGTGCGCGTCCGCATTCTTGGGATTGCGACGCAACGATTCGCGGTATTCCGCGATGGCTTCGTCCGGATACCCCCTGTCCCAGAGGTCGTCCGCATGCCGAAGGTGTCCGGCGGCGGTGTTGGAGGTCGCCCATCTCCAGGCATCGCCTATTGCAAGAATAGTGGTGCCGATCACCATAATGACGAGAAATGATTTTACAAATCCTCCTCGCATTTCAGCGTACTCCCTTCAAACCGCGACGCTAGTGCTGGTGCTAGCGTCGTACTCGGTGATTTTCATGTGGTTGTTTCCCGTTGTCAGAGATTCTCCCGGTCGACTTTGCTTCAGGCTGCATCCCGCGCGCGTTGCGCGAAATACAAACGACGTTCACCGCTTTGTTTCTGTAGTCAATCGAATAAATAATTCTGCAGATGTGCGGATTCTTCCCAAAAGGCAACTGTCGCACCACTTTTCCGGCTGGAAAAATCTCTCCATCTTCGGGAAATCGCTCTAGCGATTGAATGGCCTCAACCAGGTCATTGAACCAAGCAAGAGTGGCCTCGCCCGACTCAGCTCCTACACACTTGTAGATATTTTCCAGGTCTTGCGCAGCCCCTTGCCCCAGACTAACGAGGTATTCCATGCTTGCTCCGAAAATCTTCCAGGACCTCTCGCGCCGGTCGCATTCGACCCTTCTTTACGTCTTCGAGTCTCCTCAGGATTCCCTTGCGTAAAGCCTCTTGCGCCGCGATATCCAGGGACTCTTCCACTATCCAGCGCGCCGGTTGCACTTGGCCCCTCGTTAAAATGTAGTGGGCGTAAAGCGAGCCAGCGAGGACGGAGGCGAAGAATGTGATGCTGAGCGGGCGGCTCTCGGGAACTTGAACGTAGCCGCTGAGGTCGGCGCCGCTTCCCCAGCCCAGGACCAGGAAGAGAACCGATAGAGCCGCCAAGATGACTGCGACGATGCCCAGCACGAGCAGGCCGATGCGGTGTGAGTCTTTGCGCTTCGTCCAATCCATCGATTTCGTCTGATTGGCGGCGGGGCCAGTTTCCGGTTTGCCGGCCGCGATTTTGCCGCCGGTGTTGTAACTGAAGAGACCACAGAGCACGCCGAAGCTGAGCCACATGGCGTAGTAGAGCGCCTTATAATCGTAGATATAGTGTTCAACGATGTGCCAACCTAATAGAATGGAAACGAAGAGATAGAGGAGCGTACTTACTGTAATTTTCGCAACTTTAAGAAACTTGACAATCATGATGCAGCCTAGCGCTAGCGAGCTGGCGCTTCACAGCGTGCTTTCGAGCAGCGCCACCATCTCCAGGAATTCCTTGGCGCGCAGCGAAGCACTGAAGCCCATCGACTTGGATACTGGCATGGTTACGGCGACGACCTGCGCGCCGTCTTCGCGCGGGGTGATTTTCAGAATACGATCGATCTTGAATGCGAGGCCGGCGAGACCTCCCTCTTTCACGGCGAAGGCATCGCATTTCTTGAGCAGGTCTCTTCTGGCGTTGAGCGTGCCCGCCGCTTCCGCGTCGCCTGTAAACTTGCCGTCATCGCCCAGCGAAACCGGGCCCGCGACCCGTTTGGCTACTGTGGTGGCATAGGCCAGGGAGCCCAGCCCGCACCCGGCACCCTGCCGGATCATGTGAGCATCGAGTTGCATCGGCCGCGACTGGTTGACATCGAAATGAATGGTAAACAGGAGCTGCGACTTCCCACCGAAGAAGGTGGTACTCATATCCTTAAGAATCGACTTCGCGGTTATTCCCTCGACTCCCACGTTTTCTATCGTAAAGCTGACCGACGCTGCCGCCCCCAAGTCCTTGGTCAATAACTCTTGCACCTTCGGCGCGATGGTCTGCCCATCCTGTCCCATATAAGCTCCGTTGTTCATGGGAACTCCTTTCGGCGCCTTTCCGGACGCACGCGCACACTCTACTTAGTTCCCTTCAATGCCTCAATTAATTTTTTCGGGCTAAAGGGCTTGTGTTTTTCGCGCATGGAAACTGGCGGCGGCGACCGCCGCGACTGGCGGCGACAGCTGCGACCGTTGAGTCATGTATGTGAATTCAACGGAGGAGCACTATATCCTTTGGCCAGAAACACAACCTTTCCTTTTTGATCCCAAACGCCGAAGATGATTTGAGTATGCCTCGCATAGTCCACGACCGCCCACTCCACATGGCCGTTCTCGATTTCCGCTCCGACCTTATAGTCCATAGGCATCTTGCGGTCAAACAGTCGCAGAGTGTATCCCCCCTTCGCATGATAAAAGGTAATCGGGCCGCTGGTTCTCAGATACTTGCCTTCGCCCAAGTCGCGTCGCGCCGGGAGCCAGCTTCCGAAAAACCACAACAGAAAAATTAGTGGCACAACGGATATCCCAGTGCCGACGGCGGCGATTATCGGGATCCAGGGTTCCACAGAATCGCGAGGTTCGGTTACTTTTATCAAAGGATCAGCGTTATGTCGTTTTGACTTAGAACGCTCCTCGACAGTGCCAACCACGAAAAGGGCTGCTACAACGACGAGCACAAGAATGGCGATAGGCCGAACCTTCCACCGTGGCATTGCGGCAATGACCGCGGCGACACTGGGGCTGAGCGGCAGCTCGATGGTCGCCGCTTTGCTGGTGTCGGGCGTTCTCATTCGGCTCCGCGCCTTTCCAATATGGTTTTGCATGGGCATTCCAGAAAGCGTCGTAGCGATGATCGCCGCCATGCCACGACCAAATACCACGCCCGCCGTTATCGCTGGACTTTCCACCGCCAGCCTCTGGCTGGCTAGAGTATACGAGAAGCACTGGAACTATTGGATGCTCGTATTCGCGAGTTCCTGAGAAACGCGGTTACGGTCTAAGTGGATTTCAAGTTATCGGTCAGGCGATCATCTCAGTCACCAGCTGCAGGCGGAATCATCTTTCCCATAGCCAATTCTGGCCGTTCACTTAGATTTGTCATGTCGCACCATTCTGGTGCATAGTGATGCTATGAGCACCGCAAAAAAAACGGTACGTCAGAGCGTCACCCTCCCAGCATCCACCGCTGCAAAAGTGCGTACTCTGGCAAAGACGCGAAGGCTTAGTTCTAACCGCATGTTGGTCGAACTCATCGAGAATGGCATCGAAGCCGAAAAGCGCAAGCAGCAGGAATTTTTCGAACTCGCCGAGCGTTTTCGCGACACCGATGACCCGGAAGAAGCCAAGCGCCTCGGCGATGAGCTAGGCCGAATGGTCTTTGGTGACTGATGCCCAGGATCGAGTCCTGGGACAATCTCCCTCCAAATGTACGTCGGCATCTCGTCGATCGCATGCGCGAACGCTCTGTCAGCATCTCGGATCTCAACCAGCTTCGCCTTTGGGTTGCATCCCAACCGGAAGTCCCGGAAGGGGATTGGTACAAGGACTTCGGCTCCTTCAAAATCTGTGGCCATGGGTCCTATCCCAAGACGTTTTTCTTGCGCACGCAGGCCGCCAAAGGCAAAGCGCTCTAACTCTGGCTCTGTAGTAGCCGCTTGCGCTTCCCCGCGCTATCATTTACACCACCATGGCCAACCCAAAGCCCCTTCTCAACGAATTCCCCTGGAATCCGCGTTACCGCATCTCCAACACCCACAACATCCTGACCCCCGCCCTGATCGTCTACCCAGACCTTATCGCCGCCAACATCGACCGCACCGTGCAGCTCCTCAATGGCGACCCCACCCGCTGGCGCGTCCACATCAAAACCGCCAAGCTCGGCTACACTCTGCAAATGTTCGTCGAGCGTGGCGTCCGCAATTTCAAATGCGCCACGACGCTCGAACTTCTCGTCGCCTGTCAGTCCGGCGCCACCGACGTTCTCCTCGCCTATCCGGTAATGGGCGCAAACGCTCGCCGCGTGCAGGAAATCGCCACTCAGTTTCCCAACGTGCGCATCTCCGCCCTCGCGGAAAACGAAGCGCAACTCCCGCAATGGCGGGGCACCAAGATTGGAATTTTCGTGGATCTAAACTCCGGCATGAACCGCACCGGCATCGAACAAAATCACAGCGACGAAGTATTAGCGCTGGCGCGAGCGATCCGCGATCACGGCTTGGAATTCCGCGGCCTCCACTTCTATGACGGCCACCTCGGCGGCATGCCCGAGCCGGAGCGGACTCGCGTGGCCCACGCAGGCTACGACTCCCTGATGAAAATCGTAGCCGCGCTCGAAAGCAGTGGCATCGCCGTCCCTGAAGTCATTACGGCAGGCACGCCAGGAATGCCATGCTCGCTCTCCTACGCCCCATTCCGCTCTGGCCACTTCACCCACCGCCTTTCCCCCGGTACTGTCGTCTACAACGACGCCTCCAGCCTCGTCGAACTTCCCAACGACGGTTACGTCCCTGCAGTCCTCGTCCTCACGCGCGTCGTCAGCCATCCTCGCCCGGGCATCATCACCTGTGACGCCGGCCACAAAACCGTCTCCGCCGACGTAGGCATTCCCACCTGCATCGTAGTCGGCCACCCCGAACTAACCCCGCTCTCTCCCAGCGAAGAACATCTCCCCATATCCGTCAAAGACGGCTCCTCCAGCCCGCAAACTGGCGAAACCCTCTTTCTCCTCCCCCGCCACATCTGCCCCACAGTCAACAATTTCGACGCCGCCGTCCTCGTGCGCGACGGCCAAATCCTCTCGGTCGAGTCTGTCTCAGCCCGCGGCCGCGAAGCTCCTCTCCTCCGCCAAACCGAACAAGGAGTCCCGGTCACTCGTTGAAACTTGATTGCAGCCCTACGAGCCAATTTTTTCCTTGACGAATCTGGCCGCTTACGTTGCTATTTTACTGGATATAACGATGCACAAGGCGGTAGCCAATCTGCCGCCTTTTTCTTTTGTGCAGACACATTTTCGGGGTTCGCGGAAAGGTCTGCGAACTCTGCGCGCACGGAGGTTAGAACAAAACTAACCGCTCTAGAATGAACACTTGCGGGAGCAGCACCGCGTTTGGCCGTGTTTCGTCGCCCAAAAACAGTCCTAAGTTCTTTACAATCAACACTTCCAGAGGTGTATCAAAACAAAGGACCTCAACCCCCTTTAGAATGAGCACTTGTGCAAAAACCAGGGGGAGGCCAGTTATTGTTAACTAGCCCCGCGGAGCACTCGAACTCGCGTGAGCCCTTCTCGTAGTTGCCCCCACGGAACTGCAACCTATTACTTCGCAGGTGCCGCGGACGTTGCCAGTCCTAGCGCTTGCATCACGGCATCGTGCAAGGCAGGACGCACCTCGGCGATCTTGTGATTTTCCCGCGTAGGGTTTACGCGGTTCGTCAGCAGCACTACAAATAGCTGCCGGTCTGGATCGATCCAGATCGAAGTCCCGGTGAATCCGGTGTGTCCGAAACTGTGCGGCGAAAAAAAGTGCCCGCTCGAGCTATTATCCGTGGGCACATCCCAGCCGAGCGCTCGCTTGCCTCCGGAAAGCTGCTGCGGAACGATGAATTGCGCAATCGTCGCGCGCCGCAAAATGCGCTGATGCGCGTAAACGCCGCCATTCAGGTACATCTGGCAAAACGCGGCCAGATCCGGCGCCGTGCTGAAAAGGCCCGCGTGTCCCGAAACGCCGCCAATGGCAAACGCATTCTCGTCGTGCACTTCGCCCTGAAGAAGCCGTTTGCGGAAGTTCGCGTCAAATTCGGTCGGCGCAATCTGCGGCCACAATGTTTTCGGCGGAAGATACATCGAATCCTTCATCCTCATCGGACCGAAAATATATTCCTTCGACAGGTCGTCGAGCTTTTGTCCGGTCAAGCGCTCGATAATTTCTGCCATCAGGATGATGCCGAGGTCCGAGTACACCATCTTCGTTCCCGGCTCGTACTCCAGCGGCTCGGCAAAAATCATTTTTAGCGTGTCTGCTTTGCCCTTCGATGTCCGCCAGTATTCCTTGAACGGCGGCAGCCCCGACGTATGTGTCATCAGGTGCCGCACCGTCACCTTGTGACGCCACTCGAGCTCTGTGGGATTTTCGCGAAACAGGTTTTGCAATCCGGCGCCCGGCTGCCAGGCTGCCGTCCACTCCGGCAAATACCGCTCGACGGGCGCATCCAGGTTCAACGGTGACTTGAAATCTCCTTCGACGAGCTTCTCGACCAATGTTGTGGTCACGATCACTTTCGTGAGCGACGCAACGTCATACATCGTGCGTACAGTGGTCTGCTCTCCGTGTTCGTCATAGCTCAGCTTTCCAAACGCATGCAGTGCGAGTTTTCCTTTATAACCAACGGCCAGCGTCGCCCCAGGAAAAGCTTTGTCCGCGACGGCGTGTTCGAGCACATCAAAAGCAGGCTGTAGCTGGGCCTCTCCGCGCACATCCATCGGCTGCAGCGTCATCGGATTGGCATATCGCTCGATGCCGAATCCTGCGTTCAAATCGGCGCCGGGGACCGTCACCGGCAAGCGCCCGCGCACACCAATCTGTCCGAATAGCGCGCGGGCCACGGAAATCTGCGCTACATCGCTGATACCGAACGCCGCAAGCCACGTCTCCGCCTGCGGAAAATGCTCGACCAAATACGGGCTGCCAAATCCAATGGTCACCACCGGCTTCCCGCTCCGATAAACCTTCTCCGCAAAAGCCATCTGCTCAGCCGGAATGTCCACGTTGCCTTTGCGGTCGCTTACGCGCACAAAAAACGCGAGCAAGGCAACGTCGTACGTATCCGGGGCAGGCAGTTTCAAATTGTCCGCTTTCACAAAGCGCGTGTCGGCCCGGAGTGTGGTCAACGAATCCACACGCGAACGCAGTTCGCGCTCCAAATCTTCGGCGGGATATGGCTCGGGATCGGCGTAAAGGGCAACGAGCAGCGCTCGCGTCGGCTTGGTCTCATCGAGAGGCAGGCGATGGTTTGTATCGCGCAGCAGGGTCACGCCGCCGTCGGAAATCCCCTGCGCTTCCTGTTGCCACTCGATTTTGCCGAAGTGGCTGTTCAAAGCGTTCACATCCAGCAGACGCGTTTTGTAAAGACCGAGCCGGGCTTTCGCTTGCAGGATCCGGCGCACGGACTCATCCAGCCGGGCGTGCGAGATGCGCCCCGAGTGCACCGCGTCCCGCAGTGCGTCGAACGCCGCATCGGGCACCGGCGGCATAAGCAGAACATCCGCTCCCGCCGTGAACGCCCGCACTGCGGCTTCGCCCGGTGCGTAGCGCACGGTGATCCCGCCCATGTCCATCGCATCGGTGACGACGAGCCCCTCGAAACCAAGCTCTTTGCGCAGTAGCCCTGTCAGAATGTTTGACGAAAGCGTCGCGGGAGTATTCGCATCCGGCTCCAGCGCAGGGATCGAGAGATGCCCTGTCATGATGCTGTCGGTTCCCGCGGCGATCGCCGCACGAAAGGGAACCAGTTCCAGTTTTTCCAGACGATCACGGTCGGCGCGAATGACCGGCAAATCAATATGCGAATCCGCCGCCGTGTCGCCGTGTCCCGGAAAATGTTTCGCCGTGGCAAGCCCGCCGTTTTCTTGCACGCCGCGCACGAACTCGGTTACAAATTCCGCAACTTTCGCCGGATCCTCGCCAAACGAACGCGTGTTGATGATCGGATTGTCGGGATTGTTGTTTACGTCGGAATCGGGAGCGTAAATCCACTGGATGCCGACGGCACGCGCTTCCAGCGCCGTGATCTTACCCATCGTGAAAGCGTCTTTGGGATTTCCCCCGGCGGCCAGCGCCATCGCCGTTGGAAAGGATGTACCCTCATCGAGGCGCATGGCCGTGCCGCGTTCAAAGTCCGCCCCAACCAGCAGCGGCAGTTTCGATTTCGCCTGCAACTGATTCGTGAGCACGGCCGTTGGATAAGCCTGACTTTTTACGATGCCGAGTGGCGAACCTTGCGTGATGTTGATGAATCCGCCGACGTGCAGCTTCTCAACCAAGCGCATCATCTCCGCATAAACCGGCGCGTCCGTGGCCGTGAAGCTTCCATGATAGGTCGCGAAAATCACTTGCCCGACTTTTTCGTCGAGCGTCATGTTTGCAAGCGTGGTTTCCACCCACTGCACGGCGGCGGGAGGAAGCTTTTTGCTATGCCCTGAAGGAGCCGCGTTTTTCTTTGTGCCTGCGGATTTATCTGTAGCGGGAGGCTTGCTTTGACTTCGCGTGGTGTGGGCCATAAGAAAGAGGAATAATGCAAACAGAGTAAACAGCAGAACGCCTGTACCGCGTCCTTTCATCAATGGAGGGTCTCCCGGTTGACGCCCGGTCCTGCGCTGTATATAACACACGCACTTCAAGCGAACAACGCAACCCGGAATGAAGCGTTCCAGAATATCATTGGGGGCGCAAAACCGGAGGCAATGCTTTGGCCCAAATTCGCGGCGGTGGTCTGACCAGGCTCGGCGTAGTCCTTAGCTCGGCCATCTTACTCTGCGTTCCCATACGTGCCGCACAGAAACATGCGAGCCGTCCCGCGCGAGTGCAGACCGGAATCGATGTCCTCGAAGCGGAAAAATTCGCGCCGCTGCGAGGGAAACACGTCGGGTTGATTACCAACCACACGGGCCTGGACGCTCAAGGGCGCACGACGATTGAAGAACTATTTCATGCGCAGGGCGTACAACTCATCGCGCTCTTCAGCCCGGAACATGGCATCTCCGGGCGCGCCGACGAAAAATTCTCCTCCTCGAAAGATCCCACCACCGGCTTGATGACTTACAGCCTTTACGGCGAATCGCTGCGCCCTACGGACGAGATGCTTTCCGGCATTGATACGCTTGTATTCGATATTCAGGATGCGGGCGTGCGCTTCTATACGTACACCGCGACGATGGCGTACTGCATGGAAGAAGCCGCCAAGCGCAACATTGCGTTTTACGTGCTGGACCGGCCGAATCTTCTTGGCGGGGACATCATCGAAGGTCCCATGCTCGATCCCGACAAGACGAGCATCGTCGCTTACTTTCCTATGCCGGTGCGCTACGGCCTTACGATTGGCGAGCTCGCGCAATTCTTCAACGCGGAGAATCACATTAACTGCGACCTGCACGTCATTGCCATGAAAAACTGGCATCGCAACTATTTTTTCGAGAGCACCGGCATTCGCTGGATTCCGCCCTCACCGAATCTCCGCACCGTCAAAGGCTCCATCGTCTATCCCGGCCTTGAAATTCTGCAAAACGCCGGTGTCTCGGTAGGCCGCGGCACCGAAACGCCTTTCGAGGAATTCGGCGCGCCTTGGATGGATGGCGGAGCGGTTGCTACCGCTTTGAACGAGGTACATCTGCCCGGTCTGCGCTTCACGGATCAGCCTTTCATTCCCGTCTCCGGGCTTTACGCTGGGCAGCGCTGTGGTGGAGTGGGTGTACGCGTGACCGACCGGGCGGCGGTCCGCTCGATGCGAATGGGCCTCGAAATCGCGGTGCTTCTTCGCAAGCTGTATCCTGCGAAATTTGATCCCGCAAAATTGCTGGTCCTCGTTGGCAACGCCGAAACCATCCAGCAGCTTCAAACCGGCGTCCCGCCCGAACAGATCGTCGCCAGCTGGTCCGACGCCCTCAAAAAGTTCGATCAAACCCGCCGCAAATATTTCCTCTATCAGTAGTTTAGGTCACCGCTGACTGCCGCATTTCCAGGGCGTTTCTGGGTCCCGCTTTGTGCTAGAGTTTCGTCATGCGCATCGTGTCTCTGCTGCCGTCGGCTACGGAAATTCTTTTTGCGCTTGGATTTGACGACGAAGTGGTTGGCGTGAGCCATGAATGCGACTTTCCGCCGCAGGCGCGCACGAAGCGTGTTGTGATTCATTCGCGGCTTCCCCACGATGCGCCTCCCCTGAAGATTGACCGTCTTGTTCGCGAATATGTTTCGCGCGGAGAGAGCCTTTACGCCGTCGACGCGGAGGCGCTCGCGGAATTGAAGCCGGATTTAATCGTCACACAGGATTTGTGCCAGGTTTGCGCGGCTTCGCCCGATGATTTGGCCACCACGCTGGCGCGTTTTCCGGAGCCGCCCGACGTTCTTTGTTTGAATCCGCAGGATCTTGGCGATGTATGGCGCGATATTTTGTGGGTGGGTGAAGACACAGGGCGCGGACATAAGGCGGAAGCTTTGCTCCAGCAAATTGGTTCACGGCTCGGCGAAATGGAATGCCAGCTGGATGGACTGGCGCACCGCCCGCGTGTCGCGGTGCTGGAATGGCTGCAACCCTTCTATGTTGCCGGGCATTGGGTGCCGGAGATGATTGAAACGGCCGGGGGGAAGGATGTTCTCGGTAAGAAGCGGACGCCTTCGTTCTGCGTGACGGCAGAGGAAGTGATTGAGGCTGCGCCCGAAATTCTTTTGATTGCGCAATGTGGCTACAGCGCGCAAAAGGCGCGGGACGAGTATTGCGCGATGTCTTTTCCCGAGGGATGGAACGCGATTCCGGCTATCCGCAATTCTCGGGTATTTGCGGTGGATGCCAGCGGTTATTTTTCGCGTCCTGGCCCGCGCTTAATTTCCGGGATCGAAGCGCTGGCAAAAATGTTTCACTCGGGCGTTGCTGTCAGCCAGGAAGCGGAGCGCGTTTTTCTGCCGATTACCGAAGCACGGAATTTACCGGTTCCCGCGTCCACACGCTCGGCCTCCGCCTGAATGTTCAATTAAGACGGATTGTGCACTTCCCGGACAAACAGTTTCGCCCCTACTTAATTCTGCAACCGATGCGAGAGAGGCTCGAAGACCAGTAGATCAACAGGGCTTTGCCACGCACTTGATCCCGTCGCACCAAACCGAAATGCCGGCTATCGTAACTGTTGTTCAGATTGTCTCCGATGACGTAGAAGGTGCCTTCGGGGAGCTTTTGCGGCTCGAACGTTAATGAAATGGTGTCGCGGTAATTCGCGCGTTCCGACGTCCCGCAGGGCTCGGGGAATCTGACTTCACTCCCGTTAACGATAACGGTTCCATTGGGTCCGGGACTCACGGTGTCACCGCCGACCGCGATGACTCTCTTCACAAACTTTGAGTTGCTCGCCCCATTGTTGAAGAGGATGACTTCGCCGCGTTCCGGAGATCGCACGTCAAATGCATCCAGGCCCGCAATGATTCGTTCGCCCATACAGATTGCGGGACACATGGAATCGCCTCCAACGCGAAGCGCGTGCAAGTTCGAGGATTTTGCCCATAGAAAGAACTTCGCCACATGAAAGAAAACCAGCAAGGCCAGCAGAATGCCAGCGCAGATCAGGACTCTCAGAAAGAGGTTCGGAGAGCGAGTGCTTTGCGTTGGCGGTGGTTTAAGTCCGAGATTCAGCTCGGGCATTTGCTTTTAATTTCCTGCTCCAATAGCGATAGAAGGGAAGGCCGGCAAGGATCAACAGAAGGCCGATGGTCGAGCGGCCTGGGCGTTCCAGCCAGATGTTGAAGGTGAGGGCTAGGGCGCCAGCTACGAAAAGGCCGGGCACGACCGGGTAGCCCCAGCAGCGGTAGGGGCGGGGCATGTTGGGTTCGGTGTGGCGGAGGCGGAAGAGAGCGACGACCGCTAGACCGTAAAAAATCCAGCCGGCGAAGATGAAGAGATTGGTGAGTTCTTCGAAGGTGCCTGTGAGGGCCATCAGGCTGGCCAGGGCGCATTGGAAAATTAGGGCGCGGGCGGGGGTGCGGTATTGGGGGTGAACGCCGGCGGCGATTTTGAAGAAGATGCCGTCGCGGGCCATGGCGTAGGCGGGGCGCGCGCCGCTGAGGACGGAGGAGTTCATGGAGCCTAGAGCGCTGATGACCATGGCCACGGTGATCCAGGCGGCGGCGATGGGGCCGGCGACTTGTTGAACGACGTCGGAGGCGATGTGTGGCGAGGCGGCTACGGCGCTGAACGGCAAAACTTTTAGGCAGGCGGCGCTGAAGAGAAAATAGATGAGCGCGACCAGCGCGACTCCGCCGACTAGGGCGCGGGGGAAATTTTTTTGCGGATTTTCCACTTCGGAACCGACCAGATTTAAATCTTCCCAGCCATCGTAGGCCCAGAGAGCGGCGGCTAGGGCGGCCAGAAACGCGCTGAGGACGCCGCCGTTTATTGCGCTGGGCCACATCGGATCGGGAGTGGTTTGCGCGACAGTAGGTGAAAAAAAGGCGACCGCGATGACGATTACAACGGACGTGATTTTTATGGCGGTGAGAAAAATCTGGACGACGCCGCCAAGGCGGACGCCCAGGTAGTTGATGGCGGTCATGCCGACGATCCACAGGACGGCTAGCGGTTGAGCCCAGGTGAAGACGAAATCGTAGGGCTTGATCCAGGTGGTAAGGCCAGGGATGGCGATGTGGAGGGTGAAGACCGGGGCGGCTACAACGGGGATGAGGAAACTCAGGAAGCGCATCAGGCCTGCGGCGATGCTGGAGAGCGAGCTGGGGCGGCCGACGATGGAGTGCATCCAGCCGAAGAGGAAGCCTGCGGCGGGGCCGAAGGCGCGGCGGAGGTAGGCATACTCGCCGCCAGCTTCGGGGATGGCCGCGCCGAGTTCGGCGAAGGACAAGGCGCCGAAGAGCGAGAGAATGGCGCCGACAATCCACGCGGCGAAAACCACGGAAACGTAGCGGCCTTCGCGTGCCATTTCAGCCGGTTTTAGGAAGATGCCGGTGCCGATCATGGTGCCGACGACGATGGCGCCGGAAGCCCAGGCGCCGAGGCCACGGACCAGTTCCAGGCGTTTTTCCGGCATTTCGGACATAACGATATGTGGTGTCCTTACAATTCGCTCGCGATGGCACCAACGACGAAAGTTATGGTCGAGCCGATCAAGACGTACCACGTGTAAGCTGTCGGCGTATAGAGCCAAACGGCGAGAATCGTTGCGAGACCAGCGAACATGCCCGCCAGCGCGCCTGCAGCGGTCGCTCTGCGATTTAGTGTGCCCAGGAGAAAAAGACCTAGGAGGCTGCCGAACGGCAGAGAAGCTACCGTTAATCCCGTCTCCAGAAGGGGTCCCCAGCTCACCATGCCGAAGGCCATCAGGACCGCGCCCCACACTAATGTCATGCGGCGCGAGAGGCGGAGGAATTGTGCGGAATTCGCGGAGCGGCCGCGCAATTTTGCAAAATCGAGGACGCTGCTCGCAGCCAGGGAATTGAGCGAGCCGCTCGCGTTCGACATGGCTACCGCGACGATCGAGGCGAGGAGCAGTCCTGCCAAGCCTGTGGGCATTTCGCGGACGAGAAAGAGCGGGAGAATGCGATCGGCGCGCTCGCCTGAGGCGAGGAGCGGCGCATGCTGCGCGAAGACGTAAAGTAGAACGCCGATTAACAGAAAAATGGTGAATTGTACGAGAACGATTACGCCGCTGGTCAGGAGCGCGCGTCGGCTGTCTTTTTCGTTTTTTGCCGCGAGAAGGCGTTGGACGATGGTCTGGTCTGTGCCGTGGCTGGCCATGGTTAAGAAGGCGCCGCCAATGAGGCCGGACCAGAAAGTGTACTTTGTGGCGAGATTCCAGGAAAAATCGAAGACTTGCAGTTTATGACCTGCGCTGGCGGCAACTTGCGTGATTTCAGTCCAGCCGCCAGGAATTTTGTGCAGCAGGACCCAGAAGGTGACGGCGCTGCCCGTCATGTAAAGGAGGAGTTGGGCGACGTCGGTCCAGATGACGGCTTTCATGCCGCCTTCGAAAGTGTAAAGGATGGTGAGCGCGATGACGATGATGACGGCGAGCCGCTCGGAGGTGCCGAGGACAACGCTGACGACGAGCGCGATGGCTGAAACACGTACGCCTTCTGCAATAGCGCGCGTGATGAGGAAGGTGCTGGCCGCTACCGCGCGCATTTTTTCGCCAAAGCGTTTTTCGATAAGCGCGTAAGCGGTCAGGAACTGTCCGCGAAAATAACCGGGAAGAAGAATGATCACGATTAAAATGCGGCCAATCAAATAGCCGATGACCAGTTGGACGAAGGTGAGGTTCCCGGCGTACGCGATAGCAGGCGTGCCGATGATCGTGAGCGTGGAGGTTTCCGTGGCAACGATGGAAAGAGCCAGGGCCCACCACGGGGCCGTGCGCCCGCCGAGGAAATAATCGAGGCTGGCCGTTTCGCGGTCGGTCCTGGCTAGGTCGGTTTTCTTGCGGCGGAAACGCATGCCCAGCGCGGTGACGGCCAGTAGATAGGCGATGACGATTGCCAGGTCGAGTGGGTGAATGCGCATCTTGTGTTTTTCCGCGGCACGATTTTGTGCTGCGGAAAAGTGCGACGAGGATAGTGGGACGTGGTGGGAAGGTCAAGGAATGCGTAGTGACCACCCTAAGTGACGAACCTAAAGGTTCGCCACTACGCTTAGCGCACGAGGTGTTGTTCCGCGAATGCATTGGGGTGCGTTCTCGCTTATGCTTTTTGTATGAGATTTGTGTTTGGTTTTGATGGCGGCGGGACGAAGACGGACTGCGTTTTGATGGATGAGGCCGGCACGGTGAAGGCGCGGTCGCAGGGTGGGCCATCGAATCCGCTACGCGTGGGATTTGGCGCGGCGCTATCGGCGGTTCGCGAGGCGGCGAAGCAGGCGGTCGCGCAAGCTAGAATGCCGGCTGATTTGCCGATTGCGGCGCTTTGCGCTGGGCTTGCAGGAGCCGGTCCACCGGAGTCGGCGGAAAAAATACGGTCGCTTCTGGCGGCGGAATTTACCCAGTCAAAGATAGAAATTTGTACGGACCTGGACGTAACTCTTGCAGCGGCGGGCGATGGCCCGGTGATCGTTTTGCTTGCGGGGACGGGGTCGTTTGCTGTTGGGCGAAACATGGCCGGCACAACGGCGCGAGCGGGCGGATACGGATCGCAGATTGGAGATGAGGGAAGCGCTTACGATATCGGGCGGCGGGCGGTTTTGACGGCGATGCATACGAATGATCGGACCGGGGAGGATTCGGCTTTGGGGCAAAGGCTTTTGCGCGAGCTTGGCTGCGGGGGCTGGCAGGAAGTGAAAGCGCGGGCGCAGGCGGCTTCCGACGAAGTGTTTCCGCGGTTGTTTTCGGTGGTCGCGGCGCTGGCCGACCTCTATGAACCTGACCCCGACGCGCAAACGATTTTGGCGGCTGCTGCGCTTGATTTGACCACGCTGGCGGAAAATTTGGCAGAACGGTTACAGTTGCGCCAGAAAAAATTTGTCTTCGCAAAAACCGGCGGCATGATGGGACGGTCGAAATTCCTGGAAGCGCGGCTCGATGAAAGGTTACGCGCTGCTTTCCCGGAGGCAGACATCGGATCTTTGCGCGTTCCGCCGGCGGAGGCCGCTGCGCGGCTGGCGTTACGCCTGATTGTTTCGGGAGATTCGGCGGGGAACTGAGATGGAAGGCGGAGAAAAAGTCCGTGAGCGTGCGCTAGCTGCCTCCGGCGATGAACTGGCCGCTTTAGTTCATCATCCCGATGCGGGCGTGCTGCTGGCCTTGCTCGACAACCCCTCGCTGGATGAAGCGCAGCTGTGCATGATTCTTGAACGAAAGAATCTTCCCGGCGAAATTCTGGAGGAGGTGGCGCGGCGTAAGCCGCTGCTGAAAAGCTATCGCGTGAAGCGCGCGCTGGCGTTTCATCCGCGGACGCCGCGGCTGGTGACGCTGCGGTTGCTGCGTGATCTTTACCTGATGGATCTGGTGCAATTGACGTTGCTGCCGGGGATTCCCACGGAGTTGAAGATGAATGCGGAGGATCAGCTGATTTCGCGGCTGCCGCAGCTTCCGCTTGGGCAAAAAATTACGCTGGGGCGGCGAGGGCCGGCGCGATTGGCGGGAGCGCTTCTGGCGGATGGTCACGCGCAAATTGTGCCGATTGTTTTGGACAATGCCTATTTGACCGAGGCGCAGGTTTTGAAAGTGCTTTCGCGGGAAAAGCTCCCCTTGGGCGTAGTGCGGGCTATTGGACAGCATCGCAAATGGTCGATCACATACAACGTGCGGCTGGCGATGGTGCGGCATCCCGCGTCGCCGCTGGCCACAATTCTCAGCTATCTGCCGGAGTTGACTCTTTCCGATTTGCGGGAATTAGCTGCACCGGGGATTGTTGGGGAAAGTCTGCGCAAATATCTTGAAGCGGAAGTTGAGAGGCGACTCCGCAAGGGCGAAAAATCCCATCAGGGGGACGACGCCCAAAGCCCGCCCGCCGCGTCCAATCAGGAATAAGAAGTGCCTTTCGAGCCATACGCAGGTGCGATTTTCGGTTGAGCCACTTCTGGAAGAGTGGAAGGGCGGCTGCATTGCCGGGAACAAAACACTGTACTTCGGCGTCGTAAAGGAGTGCTCTTAGAAGGCGTATGCTTGAAGCCTTGGAACGGCGAGATCGCCCTGCGCCGGAGCTTGGGTTCCTTGGCATGGGGGTTCACCAGGTCTATGGGCAATGGGGACCAAACGGTCCGGCGCAACGAGCGCCGGTGGGCGCAACGCTATTCGTTTCGTGCCGACCTCGAGATCGAATGGGGCTCGGCGGTCCTGAAAGCCAGCACGCGCGACGTCAGCGTCAATGGCATGTTCATCGAATCTCCGGATCCGTTGTGGGTTGGCGCGGGGTTTACGGCGCGCCTGGCGCTGGACCGGCCCGTCAAAGTGGATTGTTTCGTGAAGCGCATCGAGCCGGGGCGCGGCATGGGCGTTTCCGTAACCCTTTCCGAACAGCAGCACGAACAACGCTATCGGGATCTTCTGGCTTCTCTCACCAACACAGGTTCCTAAGGTCGTCTTATACTATGCTTGCCGCGGCACGGTTTTTTTTGGCAGCATCTGCGCCAAGTTGCCCGCGGTTTGCGACGGCAAGGGATTGCCATTGGCAGCGCCGTTTGGAACAGTGCTTGGGATTCGATGACCAGATGCCTTGATTGCGGCTCGCCGCGGACTGCGGACCAGTGCCCGTCCTGCGGGTTGACATCACGCGCGGCGGAGTTGGTGTACCGGCGGCGGCTGGTGTCACGGACGGCGATCTTCCTGGTGGGGTCCCTGGCTTTTCCTTATGTGAGCCAGATTTACCCACCGCTGGATTTGGATTTGATGCTGGTGTTTTTTGGGTTGCTGTTTTTTCTGGCGCTGACGATTGCGGTGATTTTGGAGAACCGCGCGCGGCGGCACAAGGAGATCGAAGTACTGAAGAGAGTTTATTCGGGATTTATTCCGCTACCGTGGATTCTGGCTGCGACGCTTTTTGTGAATGGGCGGCTCGATTCGCAGAAGAATCTGGCGTACTACCCGACGACGGTCGAGAGCAAATTTAATATGAAAGGGATTGTGCGCGGAAGCCGGCGATTGCTGGTGCATTCGTGGAGGCCGGGGCAGCACGTGGAACGTTTGGCCGTGGATGCGGATGATTTTGACCGGTTTCAGGATGGGGATACGACCGTGGTGGCAGTGGAACCGGGGGCGCTTGGGATTCCGTGGTATTACGGGATTTACCGGCGGTGATGGCGGATTTGATTGCGGATT